>Ga0213875_10000078_pt1 | contig 116203 bp, 100 predicted proteins | sample BarmaccomBMRX_R8_FD_160105 | JGI IMG/M metagenome (GOLD analysis project Ga0213875, IMG submission 160105) | Root-associated microbial communities from Barbacenia macrantha in rupestrian grasslands, the National Park of Serra do Cipo, Brazil - RX_R8 | ecosystem: Host-associated > Plants >... | reverse complement strand
CATCATTAGTTACCACATAGGCCCCGGTGCGCCGCGCCTCACGCGCCAGTAGTTCGTCGGCTTCCTGGCCCGAAGTAGTCATCTGCACTTCACCATTTTTCACCATCTGCATTAGCTCATTTGGTTCGTCAATGTGGTAGGGTAGGGAAGCGTCCGCGTACATAATGATAGGAAAGCAGTCTCGCCGCCGCAGTTCATCGCGCATGACCAACAAATGGCGCAACTGACCTTTGCCGTAGCGATTTGGCTCATACCGCGCTACGTTGCTGACATCCACGAGGACACGAGTCGTATCTACGGTTAGCACCCGGCTATAGTAGCGGTCGAACTCGCGGATGCGGTCTATGAACATGCGGTATCCTGGCTCATTAGTTTCGCGGAGGGCATCGAAAGCCTGGATTAGCGTAAAGACAAACTCTTCGTCGTTGCGATCAATAGCACGCTTCACCTCACGCGGCGTGACGCGGAACTGCCGTCCATCGGATTGCCAGAGGAAGAGTTGGTCTAAGGGCAAGACCTGGGGGCGGGGTGCCAGAGTTGGCGCAGGCGTCTTGGCCGGAGCTTTAGCTGCTCCTTTAGCTGCTCCTTTAGCCGTTGTTTTTGACTGAGGGATACCTGCTTGAGGAGTGGCCGCAGGAGCCGGGGTTGGGGCAGATGGCGGCGCAGAAAGAGTTTGCAGCCGCGCCGTTACATTCGCTAACTGCTTGCGCAACTCTTCATTCAATTGCTGCTGACGACGCATCTGACGCTTGAAGCGCTTATTATCAGCAGCCAGGTCTTCGGATTCTTTTTGCAGACTCTTCCAACGTCGCGTGATGCGATCCAGCGATCTTTTAGTCTCTTGCAGTTGCGACTCATCGGCGGCGATGCGCTGCTGGTTGTGCTGTGATTCGCGCTGGTGCGTCTTGGCTTGAGCGCGCAATTGTTCGTGAGCTTCACTCAATTCTCTCTGGGTCGTCGTGAGAACACTCTGGGTCGTTTGGAGGTTTTGTTCCGCCTGTGCCGCCCGTGCTTGCCATTGGCGTACTTCGCTCTGGGCCTGTGCCAGCGGGTCTATATCGCTTTCCGGTGGGTCTGCCTCACGCCGTGGAGCTTGGCGGCGCAAAAGGGTGCGGCGTTGTTCCGCGCGGCGCGTTTCGCCACGTCGGTTAAGATGCTGCCCTGTCCAAAACCCATCATGGATAGGAATTTCATCGGGGTTCCCGGTGGATTCGGCTTCGTCTGCCATCTCTGGCTCGGCGATAACATCCAGGGCTTCTAGCGCGGCGTTGCGGTTATCGAGCAGCAAAGTGAGCAGCACCGCCTCACCGCCGTGCCGTTGCCATAGGTCGGTCAACTGCTCAATCAGTGCTGTATCATCTGTCAAGGCGCGCACTTCGGTCACGACGTGCGGCGCAGGGTGAGCCTCGCCCCATAATTTGAGCACTTCTCTAAAATCTTCCAGGTGCTCGTAAATATGGCGAATAAAGCGGGAGCGCACCACGGGTTGGCGGAGTGCATTAGCCGTGCGCTGAAAACCCCGCGTAATGTTGTGAAGCAGAGATGCCCGTTTATCTTCGGACAGCCACTCCCATAGACTCCTTTGCGGGGTCGAGCGAACCAGAAAGGCCAACACTTCTTCCGGCAGTTCCTTAACTAAATCCTCCTGGCTTATGGTTTTGGCTGCGCTGTCAGGCGTCTGTACAGCATCGTCTAATTGTGCATTGTCTGCCTGTGTAGTGGCCCTATCTTCTGCCGTGAAGCCTATATTCTCTGCCTGATCTGGCTGCTGTTCTGCTACTGTCTCATCTGCTGCCAGACTATCATTTGGGTCATCTAAAGAAGATGTATCACGGCCCCCGCTTCTTAAAGGAGCTTTAAGGGATTTAGCTTTGGTTTTCGTTGATTGACCTGCCATCGTAATCAGTTAGCAAAGTCCAGCAGGACTTTATGAAGAACATGAGGACATGAAGAACGTGAGAACGCCTCGCACACGGCAGCGTGCGAGGCGCAATTATCAGTATTTAGGAAATGCGTTCAGGTTTAATAATGGACTTGCTCCAATCTTTAATTGCACCCTTGAATTAAAAAGTTATGCGCTATTACCACTGGCCATCAATTGCCGCAGCACATAGGGCAGAATACCGCCGTGCTGGTAATATTCCACTTCAATCGGCGTATCAATACGCGCTATAACCGGCACTTCCTGCGTTTCCCCATTAGCGCGATGAATCACCAACATCACATCCTGGCGCGGCTTAATGGTTTCCAGACCCAACAGATCGAAGGTTTCAGTGCCATCCAGGCCCAGCGTTTGCGCACTCGTGCCCTCTTTGAACTGGCAGGGGAGGACTCCCATACCGACTAAGTTGCTGCGGTGGATGCGCTCGAAGCTCTGGGCAATCACCGCTTTAGCCCCCAGCAACTTCGTGCCCTTGGCCGCCCAGTCGCGGGAACTGCCAGTGCCATACTCCTGCCCGGCCAATACGATCAGCGGCACATCAGCGGCCTGATAGCGCACGGAGGCGTCATAGATGCTCATCATTTCGCCATCGGGCTGCAAAAGCGTCACCCCGCCTTCGATACCCGGCACCATGAGGTTTTTAATCCGCACATTGGCAAAGGTGCCGCGTGTCATCACCCGGTCATTGCCGCGCCGCGAACCATAGGAGTTAAAGTCCGCAATGGAGACGCCTTTTTGTTGCAGATAAAGCCCCGCTGGTGACGATGGCTTAATGGCTCCAGCCGGGCTGATGTGATCGGTTGTCACCGAATCACCAAAGATCGCTAACGGTCGCGCATTTTTGATGTCGCAGACTTTATCGGTTTGTAAAGAGAAGTTATTGAAGAACGGCGGCTCTTGAATATAAGTGGATTCCACGTCCCACTGATAAACATCACCTGTGGAACTGGGAATGTTGTTCCACATCGGGTTCTGGGCCGCGAAGTCGGTGTACATGCGATGATAGGTATCCGGGTCGAAGGCCGCTTTGAGCATATCGTGGACTTCTTCCAGGGTGGGCCATAAATCGCGTAAATACACTTCCTGACCTTCTTTACCTTTGCCGATAGGCTCATGGGTTATGTCAATATTGACGCGCCCGGCGAGGGCAAATGCTACAACGAGTGGCGGACTCATCAAGAAGTTGGCTTTCACACTTTGATGCACCCGTGCCTCGAAGTTGCGGTTGCCCGAAAGCACACTGGCGGCAATGATGTCGTTGGTGGTGACAACTTCTTCAATACGCGGGTCAAGAGGGCCGGAGTTGCCAATACACGTGGTGCAGCCATAACCCACAGTCTGAAAACCAAGTTGATCGAGATACGGCTGCAACCCTGTATTGTTAAGATATTCCGTGACCACTCGTGAGCCAGGGGCCAGTGATGCTTTCACGGTGGGGCGGATTTTAAGCCCCTTCTCGACCGCTTTCTTAGCCACTAAGCCTGCCGCCAACATGACACTGGGGTTCGAGGTATTAGTGCAGGAAGTGATAGCCGCAATTAGGACATCTCCATGCCCAAGGTCAACTACGCCATGTGGAAACTCGCCATACGGCACTTCTTCCACGCGGTCGGGCGTGGGGCGATTGTTCATCATTTCCACTTCGGTCACGGCGGCAGTATCTTTTTCGGACACTAACCCGCTGAGATCAATTGATTCAGGCGTGGTCGCATTCGCCTGCTCGCCGCCACCGGTTAAGGGTTCTGCGGCATGACCATTGACCCCAATAGCAGTGGCGAAGCGGCGTGCGAGGTCACTTTCAGATTTGTTATAGCCATTCTCATTGAGTGGCTTATGGAACAGGTCAATAAACTTGTCTTTTAGCTCCGGCAAGTTGATGCGGTCTTGCGGGCGCTTGGGGCCAGCGACACCAGGCTGCACCTCTTGCAAATCCAGTTCAAGCAAGGTGCTATATTCAATGTCGCCTTTGCGGGGGATGCCAAAGAGACCTTGCGCCTGATAGTAATTGCGGAAGGCATTGACATGCTCTTCACTGCGTCCGGTGGCTAACAGGTATTTGCAGGTCTCTTCATCAATGGGGAAGTAGCCCATCGTCGCGCCATATTCCGGGGCCATGTTACCAATAGTGGCGCGGTCAGTGACCGATAAAGAGGCCGCGCCTTCACCATGAAACTCGACAAACTTGCCCACAACTTTGGCCTTGCGCAGCATTTCCGTAATGTGCAAGACCAGGTCGGTAGCTGTAACGCCTTCTTTTAATGCGCCACTGAGATGCACACCGACGACATCGGGTGTCAGGAAGTAAACCGGTTGACCGAGCATCCCGGCCTCGGCTTCAATGCCGCCCACGCCCCAGCCCACAACGCCCAAGCCATTAATCATGGTCGTGTGCGAATCGGTGCCAACGAGGGTGTCAGGATACACCACACCCTCTTTTTCAAGAATGCCCTGCGCCAGATATTCCAGATTGACCTGATGCACGATGCCAATACCGGGCGGCACCACATTAAAGCTGTGGAAAGCCTGCATCCCCCACTTTAAGAATTGATAACGTGTGTGATTGCGCTTGAACTCCATCTCCATGTTCATGCGCAGGGCGTCCGGGGTACTGGAATAGTCCACTTGTACCGAATGGTCAACGACAAGATCAACGGGGACAAGCGGCTCAATAATCTTTGGGTCTTTATCCAAGCGGGCGGCGGCGGAGCGCATGGCGGCCAAGTCTACGAGCAGGGGCACCCCGGTAAAATCTTGCAAAACGATGCGGGCGACAACAAAGGGAATCTCTTCCGTGCGCTCCTCATTGGCTTTCCAATGGGCGAGAGTGCGCACGTCTTTCTCCTGCACTTTCTGGCCATCGCAGTTGCGCAAGACCGATTCCAGTACCACGCGGATGCTAACTGGCAATTTGGAAATCGGGCCAACGCCTTCCTTTTCCAGTTGCGGTAGCGAATAATATTGCCCAGTCTGGCCGTTACCACGATCAAAGGTTTGGAGCGAGTTGAAGAGATTGTGAGCCATAGTTTTATAAAATAAACTAATAAATTAAGGTAGCCGTTGGATAACTTCTATCTATAGTTCAATTTAAGGCGAATAGCGCCCGGCGTCAAGCTAAAGGCGACTGCACAGCTTGAAATGTTAATCTTTGTATAATTATGATTGTCGGTTTAATCCGTAAGTTGTTCCGCTCTTTATGACTCGCATGGTGCCAGCCTCGGTAACATTAACCAAAAGTCAAGTTCAGCGAATTCCCCAGGCAACGGTTGCAAAACGGTTTCCTTATCATTCGCACGCTTCAAAGCAATGGAATTTTGTCTCCTATCTCCTGGCGCTCTGTGTGTTCAGTAGCATTTTGAGCTTGTCCGGGTGTAGTAATAATCCTTATCCCCCTGGCGAAACAGCACAACCAGTCCTTTATACTGCGTTAGGCGATGATCCCAAGACCTTAGACCCCAGCGTAGCTTATGATGAGGCTGAGGCTTCGGTGATTGATGTCATTTATCCTGCTTACCTTCAGTATCACTACCTCAAGCGCAATCCTTTTGTATTGGACTTGGCTCTAGGCGCAACCCCGCCCCGGCGAGAGCCATACCTCTATAGTACCCAGGAAAAAGGTAAGACTGTCCAGAAGCGAGGCGAGGCGTGGACGTTCAAAATCAAGCCACGTCTGCGTTTCCAGGATGACCCTTGCTTTGCCGGAGGTAAGGGCCGGGCTATTACAGTAGCCGATTTTATCTATAGCTGGAAACGCATGGGCGACCCCGCGGTGAATTGCCCAATAGTCAGTTTCTTCGGTGATAAAATTATTGGCTTTGCCGATTACATGAAGCAAAATGCGGCCCGCGAAAAGGCTGGACAGCAGCCCGATTATAATTTGTCTGTCGCTGGATTACAGCCTGACCCGAAAGACCCCTACATCTTCCGCATTTTGCTGAACCAACCGTATCCTCAGCTACGTTTCCTGATGGCAATGCACTTTACTTCGCCGCTGGCCCACGAAGCCGTTGACATGTATGGCAAAGAGTTAGCACGCCATCCAGTGGGGTGCGGGTCATTCATGATGACCGAGTACACCTCTAAGTTGCGTATCGTGTTAGAAGTGAATCCCAATCGCATGGTCGAGTACTATCCGACAGAGGGAGCGCCCGGAGACCGCGAAGCGGGGCTATTGCAAAATGCAGGTAAACAATTGCCTCTAGTCAAAAAAGTTGTTTTCAATATTATTCGAGAAGGCATTACGAGTTGGAATCTATTTCTGCAAGGCTATCAGGATTCAGCCAGTGTGACCCAGCAGAATTTTCAGCAAGTAATGGCGCATCCCGGTCAACTTTCACCAGAAATGGCTCAAAAGGGTGTGCAACTGCACCGTGATGTTGGCACTGATATTTTCTACTACGCTTTTAATATGAATGACCCTGTTTTTGGCGGCTATACTCCCCAGAAACAAAAGCTGCGGCAGGCGATTTCTACAGCCATTGATGCACAGGCGGTTATTGATCTCTTCAATCAAGGATTAGGCCGCCGGGCTGAATTTCTGCTGCCGCCTGGGATTTTTGGCTATGAGCCGGAGTATAAGAATCCTTACCGCCAGTATAGTGTGGAGCGGGCCAAGCAACTCCTGGCTGAAGCCGGTTATCCCAATGGCATTGATGCCAAAACCGGCGAACGGCTCACGCTGAACTATGATAACGCTGCCACGACCGCTGCCAGCCGGATGCAGGTCGGCCTGGTGCAAAAGCAGATTCAAGCTCTTGGTATTAACTTTGTATCACGAGCGACTCGCGTCAATGTTTTCCAGGATAAATTAGATAAGGGCCAATTTCAATTCTTTCACTATGGATGGATTGCCGATTACCCGGATGCGGAGAACTTCCTGTTCATGCTATACGGCCCCAACCGCCGCCCTGGGCCTAATGCCTCCGGCTACGATAACCCGCAGTACAACCGTTTATTTGATAGCGTCCGCATTATGGATGATGGGCCGCAACGGTTGGCATTGATCCGTAAAATGCGGCAGATTGCAGTAAACGATTGCCCCTGGATTTATGAGGAGCATAGTGAGAGCTATGGCCTGACCCAACCCTGGCTGCACAATTATAAGCCGCATCCGGTGGCTAATAATTCCGCCAAATACATAGGCGTTGACGCGGCGATGCGCGCACGCCTACAATCGGAATGGAACCAGCCCAACTTCTGGCCCTTGCTGGGCATTGTGCTCTTTTTAATTCTGGGGTCACTGCCAGCGGCGGCTGTAGTGCGTGGGCGCACGCATCGCCGGATTCGGCGAAGTCCTGCTCCCATCCCGGCTCCGCAAAGGGCAGCCTCGGAGGTGCAAGCTTAATGCTTCGCTATGTGATCCGTCGTGTTCTTTATGGCGTGCCTATTTTGATAGGAGTTTCGCTCGTCACTTTCTTTCTGTTTTATGTCGCGTCGCCGCCCGAACAAATCGCGCGCCGCAACTTATCCGCGAAAAACCCGACCCCCCAACAAATTCATCAATGGTTAGAGCAACATGGTTATGACAAGCCACTGCGCGAACAATTCTCCAAGCACATGTCTGAGCTATTCTTGTTGCGCTTTGGTAATTCGGATGCGAACGGTGAACCCATCTGGGATCATATCAAAGCCGGAGCTGGCCCATCACTGATGTTGATGTCACAGGTGTTTCTGGCCGGGATTATTGCGGAAATTTGTGTCGCTCTTTTTGCGGCTTATTTTCGCGGCACATATGTGGATTATTGGATTACTTTTCTTTGCGTCCTGTTGATGAGCATTGTTTATCTGGTGTATATCATTGCTGGTCAATACCTGCTGGGGAAAGTCCTAAAGTATTTCCCTCTGGCTGGTTATCGCGGTGGCTTGACAGCGTGGAAATTTATTCTATTGCCTACTGTGGTCGGAGTCATCACGGGGCTTGGCGGGGGAGTGCGCCTGTTTCGGACGTTTATGTTAGATGAGATTAATCAGGACTATGTTCGCACGGCACGCGCCAAGGGAGCCAGTGAGCAAACTGTTTTATTTCGGCATGTGCTAAAAAACGCGGCGATTCCGATTATCACCACCTCTGTCGCGGCGATTCCGTTTTTATTTATTGGCAGCGTGCTTTTAGAATCCTTTTTCGGGATTCCCGGTTTGGGTGGTTATACCAGGGACGCCATTGACAGCCAAGATTTCGCGGTCGTGCGGGCGATGGTGTTCCTGGGCACCCTGCTGACGATTGTCGGTTATATCCTCACCGATATTTGCTATGCCTTGGTAGACCCCCGCGTGCGCTTGGAATGACCGCTGCCTGTGCTTATCCAAATTGGTATGGAAAGAATCTATCCTATTCTTAATAATGTAATTCCGCTGCTTGTTGTCGCGGTTATCGTCGTCGCCATTGTGCGCGCCGGACGCGAGCCGCTGTGGAAGGAAGCCTATCGTCGCTTGGGTAGGAACCGCATGGCGATACTGGCATTAACGGTCATTGGCCTGTACGGATTGATTGGTGTGCTCGACAGTTTAGGATGGCAAGATTCACCAACCTCGGATCGAATGACGATTATAGACCGGATGTTCACCAATGTGCCGAAGGAGCGCACTTATTCTGCGCCCCTGGCTATAGTGACGACGGGCGAACCTAAACCGCATCCATTAAAGGGCAAGCATCTCTTAGGTACGGATGGGGTGGGCACCGATATTCTTTATCTAACGCTCAAGGGCTGCCGCACCGCAATGATTGTGGGTGGCTTCACATCCTTGTTAGCGACGCCGCTGGCGCTCCTCTTTGGCCTGATGGCAGGTTATTTCGGCAAGCGTGTAGACGATGCCATACAGTACACCTACACCGTGTTTTCCTCCATCCCAGACATCCTGCTCATTATTGCTTTGATGTTGGTATTGGGAAGAGGGCTTTTTAACCTGTGTATCGCGCTGGGCATAACGGCCTGGGTTGGCTTATGTCGCCTGACCCGTGGTGAGGTGCTGAAACACCGCGACCGAGAATATGTGCGGGCGGCGCGCGCGCTGGGCTTAAGCAATACTCGTATCCTGTTACGCCACGTCCTACCCAACCTGCTGCCCATTGTCATTATTTCAGTAACGTTGGGCTTTAGCGGCCTTGTTTTAGAAGAATCTATCTTGTCCTACTTAGGTATTGGTGTTGACCCTGGGACGGGGAGTTGGGGCAACATGATTGATGCAGCGCGTGTGGAACTGGCGCGCGAACCGGTTGTCTGGTGGAATTTGGCCTCAGCCTCAACGGCTCTTTTTATTTTGGTCTTGGCCTTCAATATTTTCGGGGATGCGTTGCGAGACGCTGTTGATCCTCGCCTGCGGAGTTCCTAAATTGGCTGAATCAAATTCGTCTACACCTTTACTCCAAGTCGAAAATCTCCACACGTTCTTTGATACGCCGCGTGGTACGGTGCGGGCGGTGGATGGCGTCAGCTTTACAATTAACAAAGGCGAGACATTGGCGATTGTGGGGGAGTCGGGTTGCGGCAAGTCCATGACGGCGCTTTCGCTCTTACAACTGGTGCCGGAACCGGCAGGTTATATTGAAAGCGGGCGCATCCTTTTTAACGGTAAGGATTTACTCGACTTGACCTGGGATCAGATGCGTGAGGTGCGGGGCAGTGATGTGGCTATGATCTTCCAGGAACCAATGACCAGCCTCAATCCGACTTTTACGATTGGGTGGCAAATGGTCGAGGCGATGGAGATTCATGATACTACCACTGGCCAGCAAGCGCGTAAACGGGCAGAAGAGTTGCTATCACTTGTGGACATCGGTAATCCGGCGCAAGTGATGCGTCAATATCCGCATGAACTTTCGGGTGGTATGCGCCAACGCGTGATGATTGCAATGGCCCTCTCCAATTCTCCCAAACTCCTTATTGCTGATGAACCAACCACGGCCTTGGATGTTACGGTGCAGGCCCAGATTCTGGGCTTAATGCGTAAGTTGCAGCAGGAGATGGGCATGTCCATTCTGCTGATTACACATGACTTGGGCATTGTGGCCGAAATGGCCAATCGGGTGGCGGTGATGTATGCCGGACACTTCGTGGAATATGCCACCACCCGTGACTTGTTTCGCACTCCACTGCACCCTTACACCCAGGGGCTTTTTGCTAGCCTGCCCGCACGGGCACGGCGCGGCCAAGACTTGGCCGTGTTGGAAGGCACCGTTCCCGATGCCGCGAATTGGCCCCCTGCCTGCCGCTTTGAGCCACGCTGCCCCTACCGCTGGGATACCTGTGCGAAGGTGCCGCCCAAATATCATCCAGCGGATGCCGTCTGGCCTTCCCGCTGCCACCTTTATGACCCGGAAATCACAGATCGCCCCAGAGTTGGCGCACCACGAGGCAAGGTTCCTTCCGGCTCGGAGTTGCAGTCAGCAGAACCAAAAGCTGAGACGCCCTTACCAGAGCAGGTGGCCTCCTGATGGCAGACACACTGCTTGCAGTGCGCAATCTCAAGAAGTATTTCCCCCTGCGCAAAGGGCTGTTCGCGCCGCGTGCCTATAACAAGGCCGTGGATGATGTCAGCTTTGAGATTCCCAAAGGCAGCACGCTGGCCCTGGTAGGAGAAAGCGGCTCTGGTAAAAGCACGGTTGGCCTCATGGTGTTGGACTTGTTAGAGCCAACAGGTGGTGACATTCTTTATAACGGACAGTCGTTTGCCGAGCGTAAGGGTAAAGACCGTCTTGCTCTGCGCCGCGAAATGCAGGTCGTCTTTCAAGATCCGTATGCTTCCCTCAACGCCCGCATGAATGTGCGCGAGACGGTGACTGAAGGCATGGTTGTCCATCGTATTGGTGCCAATGCCGCAGAACGCGAAGAGCGGGCCGCCGCACTTTTGCAGCAAGTGGGTTTACCGCCCAGTGCTTTAGATCGTTATCCTCACGAATTTAGCGGTGGCCAACGCCAGCGCATCGCCATTGCCCGTGCCCTTTCCGTCGAGCCAAGCTTTATTGTCCTAGATGAGCCAACCAGCGCCCTGGACGTGAGTGTGCAAAGCCAAATTCTTAACCTCCTGCGCCGCTTGCAACGTGACAAGGGCTTAACCTACCTCTTTATCACTCACAACTTAGGCGTAGTGGAATACCTGGCCGATGCCGTAGCCGTGATGGAAGCAGGGCGCATCGTAGAACGCGGCACAGTAGATGAAATCTTTGACCATACCCGCGAAGAATACACCAAAAACCTGCTCCGTTCCATTCCTTCCCTCGATCCAGAAAACCGTAAACTGCTGCTTAATGCTGATTGATTTTAACCGCCAAGGACGCCAAGAGCGCCAAGAAGCAGCAGAAGGGGAGAAAGGGAGAGGGGAAGTGGGGAATAGGCGTCAGTGTCATGTTGAGCGCAGCGAAACATCTACTGTGCGGAGCTATAGAGAGCCTGGTTCCGCTCAAACTTTATCCTCGCTCAAAGTAGATTCTTCGCTGCGCTCAGAATGACAAACCGTCCTGCTCCCTCTCTTCTTCTTTCTTGGCGTCCTTGGCGGTTAAACTACTTCCCATGAAAAGTGGATTTTGTGTGCTGTGGGGGCGGCCTAATGTGGGCAAGAGTACCCTGCTCAATGCCTTGTTAGGGCGTAAGCACGTCATTGTGTCGCCGCGCCCACAGACGACACGGCATCGTATTACGGGGGTGCTGCATGGTGATGAGTTTCAGGTGGTTTTTTTGGATACACCGGGCATCCATGAGCCACAGCACAAGTTAGGTGAAGCCCTGGTGCGCAATGCGCGAGGTGCGCTGGAAGATGTTGAGTGTGTCGTGTTTGTTGCTGATGCGACGGACGAGCCACATGATGATGACCAACGGGCTGCGGGACTCTTGAAGAATGTGCGTGTGCCGGTGCTGCTCGCACTCAATAAAGTAGATGCTGCCGCAAAGCTGGCGGAGCATCGGCCCCAGTTTGAAGCGTTGCGCACCTTTGATGGCACGTTTGAAATCTCCGCCGTGCGGGGCGATGGCGTCGAAGCGTTAAAGCAGGCCATCATCTCTCGACTGCCCAAAGGTGATCCCTACTTTCCGCCCGATATGCTGGGCGACCGTTCGCCGGAGTTTCATATTAGCGAACTCATCCGGGAACAGGCTTTGCTGCAACTGCGCGAGGAAGTGCCACATGCGATTGCGGTCGGCGTCGAGCGCATGGAGCCGCGTCCCAAGGGGCTGTTATTTATTGAAAGCCTGATCTTTGTCGAGCGCGAGAGCCAGAAGCAGATTGTGATTGGCAAGAACGGCAGCCGCATCAAAGAGATTGGACAAAAGGCGCGCGCCGAGATTGAGAGTTTGATGGGTCGCTCCATTTATCTTGAACTGCGTGTGAAAGTGCGCGAGAAGTGGCGGGAAAGTGATATGTGGATACGACGCATGGGCTACGAGGAAGGATAAGCATTTTAGTTGTCAGGAAATATCTATGTCCGCTGCACCACAAAGTCTCCAGGAAGCACGACTGGCTCGTGCCCGGCAATCCTTAGAAGGTCTGTCCATTGGCGATGCCTTTGGTGAGAAGTTTTTCTTGAGCTTCGAGTTAATTTATAAGCTCATCGAAGCGGGCTTGCTGCCAGGGCCACCCTTCATGGTGGAGGATGAGTTCATCGTCGAGCAAATCATTTTTCTGCGTGAAGTGCCGGGCGAAAAGCCCTGGCGTTATACCGATGATACTCAAATGGCGATGTCTATCATCGAAATCTTGCGCCAGCACGAAGCCATCAACCAGGATGCGCTGGCTCTGAGTTTCGGAGCGCGGCATGACCGTTCGCGGGGCTACGGCGCGGCAATGGAAGACTTGCTGCCACGCCTTTGGGTCGGCGTACCGTGGCAAGGTGCCGCCCAGAGCTTGTTCCAAGGGCAAGGCTCCTTTGGCAATGGAGCGGCGATGCGCGTGGCTCCCGTAGGGGCTTATTTTGCCGATGACCTGGATGCTGTGGTAGAAAATGCCCGGCGTTCCGCCGAAATTACGCACGCTCACCCAGAGGCTATCGCTGGTGCCATTGCCGTGGCCGTGGCCGCAGCCTGGGCCTGGCGTCTGCGGGACGAGGCGGTGATGCCGGGGCGTGAGGAATTTCTAAATTTAATATTGCCTTCAGTGCCAGACAGCGAGGTGCTCAACCGCATTGTGGAAGTCCGCGATTTACCCGGCTATGAAGAGATAACGGTGCAAGAAGTAACCGAGGCCGTCGGTAATGGCGAAGAAATCACAGCCCAGGATACTGTGCCTTTTGTCTTATGGTGCGCCTCTCAGCATCTAAACAACTATGAAGAAGCGTTGTGGTTGACGGTCAGCGGCTTAGGGGATCGAGATACAACTTGCGCAATGGTCGGCGGCATTGTAGCCATGAGCGCGGGAGCGGAAAACATTCCGGCTGATTGGGCAAGCACCCGTGAGCCTCTTCCAACGTGGCCTTTCGCGGACGAATAAAAGGCCCTCACCCTGGCCTGCGGCCACCCGCCGCCCAGAGGGCACCCGGCCACTGCGTAGGCGAGGGGAGCACGAACTCGAACTTGCTCGTCTTACTAATAAACCGCAGAGGCGCGGAGGACACAGAGAATTAGAGCGCATCCTTTTCTTTCTCTGTGTCCTCCGCGTCTCTGCGGTTTATTCTTTTTTGCTAAGACCTCAACTGCCAGTGAGGGGCGATGGCCACGGCAATCCTACCGCACGCCCAGGAGCAAATCTACCACTAATTGGTCGAGTTGTTCATAAGGCAAGGAGCGGTTAGTCAGAGCTTCAACATCAAAGTCCTGGGCCTTGAGCTTCTCGGCAGCCCCTTTAGAGTAACCAGTCGCTATCGGAGAATCGCCGCCTTTGCGTAACTGTTTGAGAATCGCCTGGATTTCTTTGTCCTTGTTAAACTGCCGCGCCTTCTCTTTCAAAATTAAGTATGATCTCATGCAGCCCGCGGCGAAGTTATAAACATCTTCGATGTCGGAGGAGCGATAGGCATGGGCATCAAAGTGGCGCGGGCCATCGTAGCCAGTGTCTTCCAGCAACTTGACCAAAAAGAATGCGCCCTTTTGATCTTCACTGCCAAAGCGCAAGTCCTGGTCGAAGCGTGAGGGTTTCTGGCCGTTTAAGTCAATGTGAAACAGCTTACCTGCATCAATAGCCTGGGCGACATGATGGGTGAAGTTGAGGTTCGCCATTGTCTCATGCGCAAATTCCGGGTTGACGCCAACGTTTTCGGGGTGATCTAGGGTTTCGATAAAAGCCAGCATATTGCCGGTGGTGGAAAGATAAATATCACCACGCGGCTCGTTGGGTTTAGCTTCGAGGGCGAGCCTAAAATTATAACCCTGATCTAAGTTGTAGGCGTTCAAGAAGTTCAGGGATTCACGCATCCATTTTAAAGCATCCAGGGGACTCTTGGAAGCATCCACTTCGGTACCCTCGCGGCCACCCCAGAAGACATAAGTTTCCGCGCCCAGTTCGGCCCCTAAATCCATCGAGCGCATGACTTTCTGCGTTGCGAAAGCGCGCACTTTGGGGTCATTGGAGGTAAACGCGCCATCCTTAAAAATAGGATGGGTGAACAGGTTAGTGGTCGCCATCGGCACTTTCATGCCGGTATCCTTGAGGGCTTTCTTAAACTCTTTGACAATCAGATCGCGCTCGGCGGGTGAAGCATCAAAGGGCACGAGATCGTTGTCGTGCAGATTGACGCCATAAGCGCCCAGTTCAGCTAAACGGCGCACCGAATCAACAGGGTTGACCACGAGACGGGTTGGTTCACCAAAGGGGTCGCGGCCAGGGTTGCCAACGGTCCAGAGTCCGAAGGTAAATTTATGCTTGGGTTTGGGAGTAAAGTCGCTCATTCTAATCCTCGTCGAAATTATGTGGGACGAACCGATTTTAGCTTGCTACATGGTATGCCGTCAATTTATCCCCCACATTTAACATTACTGGCGAGTGTTTGGGGCAGATAACGCGCCATTGTCACTGGCTGTATCGGAATCTAAGCGGATACTGCTTTTAATGCTAATTGGCCACGCTTCGCCTTGCGGATTTAAGGGGCTGCTTTTTAATTGAATCTGACCAGATGCTTTCTGATTCAACTGGGCATGGCTCAACCAACCGGAACTCTCGGCTACTTCCAGGGTGCCTTGTTGTTGCCCAGAGACAGAATAGTTTAGCTTCATCAGTCCTAACTGAAGTGGGTCGCCGTTAGGATTGGGTTCAATCGTCGAATGAGATTCAATGACAGCCATCCCCAGCCGTCGCGCCTTTAGAATCCAGGTGGTTTCCAGAATCATGGGAAAGCCTTTGCTGATGGTGACTTTCTTTGTCCAGGAATCACCGATGCCGACGAGCTTGCCAGGATAGAAAGCTAACATATTCTCTACTGAAGCCCGAATAGCTTGCTCGTTAAACTGCTTTCGTAAATTATCCTCCGCCGAAGCTCGCAGCGGGCCAGTGGGCAAGTCCAGGCGGGTAAAGGCCCGCGTCAGCATCGCCTCTGCGCCCTGTAGATCAAGCACCTGACCCACCGAGCTAAATCTAACAGTAAGGCTTTCTCCCACAAGCGCCGCAAATCCCTTGGCCGCTAAGGGCACCTCCTTGGGAGGATCAGTAGAGTCGTAGTCAATAACACCATTGGGCGTCTGGTTGCGGAAATGCACGGCCTTGTAAGTCAGCTTTATCGTCGCCGTGCCATCGGCGTCTACAGTCTGCACAGCAAAAACATAATCAAAGCCAATGGCTTGCACCACGTCTAACTTCTGGTCTTGAACGGTTTGCGAGATTTGCTGGTCGAGCAGGCTATGCAAAGTGTAGGATTTACCCGCTTCCCAACGTAGCCGCAAGTCTATTTTGTCCACAGTCGTTTGAGCCGCAGCGTTGTAACAAAAAGCCAGACAACTCCACACTGCGAAAACGAGCAGCTTCTTCATAAAAGGTCTCCTGAATTGTTTGCTATATTCCGCCGTCATGAGTTAAGGTGCAAGGGTGACAACAGGCATCAGATAGACATCACCGGCGTCGGTCGGATGTAGACGGACAGTGTAGCGTGTTCCAACGATTGGGTCATTAACGCGGCGTAAGGCATCGAAGCGAAAAGATTTTTTATCTTCAACTAGGGAGAGCGGAATCTTGATTTCGACATTATAGAATCCGTTATAGATTTCAATGGTGCTGCTCCATTGCAGCCCTTCAATGCCAAATTGCCCTTCTCTGGTGTGACGCTGCACTTCGCTCTGGCCGTTCGCTCTGACGATTAAACGCCAGCGTTCGGTGCTTGTTAGCGGTGCCAGGTCAACCGCAACCCACTCGCCTTTAGCAGTAGTGTCTTTAAGTGTGCAGCGCAGAGCGATATAGAGGTATTGCGCATCATGTGTCGCCCAGAGCGAAGTCAGTGGCGGCGTGACACTCTTATCGCCAGCAATCCGCTGGAAGGATTGATTAATACGAGTCTTGGCATTCCACACCGCATCGTCTAATTGCCCGTCAAGCTTTGGCGCGGTTTTAGTCTGAGCAATAGTGCCATTATTGGGCAAAAGCTTTTCATGCGTTAGGCGTTGCCAGAGCGAAGTATCTTGATGTTGTGTTGGTATAGGATGGCCTGCTAAAGCCGCAAATAGTTTACTGCGCAAGGAATTCCAATTAATCTCGTCATAATCGGCATGGAGAATTGGCGATGGCCCTTTAACAAATTCTTGTGTCAATTGCGCCCGCTGTGCTTCTGGCAAAGACAGTAACAATTCATAGTCCTCAATGGCATCACGCAATAACATCAGGCGAATCGAGGGCATGGGGCCGGTGCCGCCAACCAGTTCCGCGGGATAGAGCAGGGTGCCATCGCCATTGGTGCCTGCGAAGGATTGCAAATTTTGCAGGGGACGCGGCCCCCAACCGTGCGCCATTGAATAGACAAAGCCGCTAATCCCCCAGCGTGCCATCATCCAGCCATAGCTGCGCACTGCCGAGGCGTCATCATCGAGCAACCAGGTAGGGTAAGGGAACTTCGGTTCCACCATTGTGTACCACCATGTCTCATGGTCTTGCTTGCGCTCGGCTTCTAACAAGTCTAAATCCAGGTGGCCCAGGCCAAAGAAGTCGCCAATGTTGGGGCACCAGATGTCTACGGCTCCCTTTAGCGCATGGTTAGGATGTGCCGTGACACAATGTTTGAGGCCCGCATCTACTGCATGTAATTGCTGCGTGGTGGAGCGCACTTCGGCATAGCGTTGCGGGGGCGGCTCATCAATCCAGTAGTAATAGGCTTTTGGCAGTGCATTATTTTGCTTGAGCCGATGCACTGCAAGGGGCAAATCCGGCGAACCGAGCGTTGGCAAACGCACCGATAGCACGCGAGGATCATTGAGATAGCCATTGGCATCGTCACTATTCCAGGGTACTGGCAAGTCATAGGCGTTAATATGGTAATCCAACACGAACTCATAATATTGCCGCTTCATCCGCGCAAATTGCGCATCATCCAGCGGCTTTAAGTTTTTCTGATACCAATCGCGCAGCACATCATAATAGATAGCGACATTGCCCCGCATTGAGGCTTTAGGCAAGGTGATGGGTTCCACCGTCAGGGCAATGGCCAGTTGTTTGGCTTCGCCATTAGCCACAATATCCACCGCGCCGTAATACTCCCCCGACCTGGCATCAAGCGGCACTTGCACCGCGCCCCAGGCTACAATTGATTGGCCGGGTGCCACGGTTTGGCGCGGATGTAAGGCGGTGGGAATGAGGGCATCGGGCCACCACAGTTGCTCCAAGCGGCGGTTACCACTGGGGTGGCTTACCAAAACATAATTTTCCCAGAACAACTGGACGTTATGGACTGGAAGATATTCACCGAGATGTGTAGCCAGTCCAGTGGAAGTCACGCTAACATCGCTTAATGGTTGATTGCCAGCAGTGATGACAATTTGGAAGCATTCCCATTCGCCGCGTGCGGCATGGAGTTGCACGGGTTCTGCGGTGAAGGGTTCTAATACTCCAACTGTGCGGGCGGTCAACTTATGCAGCGAGGAAACAGGTGTGATATGCCAGGTAGCGGATGGGGTGGGAGCCGCCTGGCCGGAGGGAGCAACCCAAAAACAGAATAAGAGGACAACCAGGAGGCTGCTGAAGAGTTGCATTTAGCCTAATCCGCCAATATTTTCTGCGTGATCGAGGTGGTCGTCGCCTACGCTATCTCGCAGACCGCTAATTTCGCCATCGGCGCGGACTAAAGTAATTTCAGGCTCATGATAAAACATGGTATAGAGAGTGCGTTTTAGCCAGTTAACGTTGATAATTAAGTCCCATCCCGACACCGTGAGCCGACAGTTGTATTCGTGTCCGCCTTGAGGCGGCCCGTAGTACCATTTAGCATCTACGGTTAAGATGCCACATTCCACCGCGTTGACATGAATATACAGGTCGCTATCTGTCCAATTGGCCTGGGGTTCGGCGGGTTGTGCATCGCCGGAGCGGGAGACGGCTTTCTCGGATAACTGCCAGTCTTTGCAACGTTCAATATGAGGACGGGATTTGCCAATAAAGGCCCGCCAGCGAATATGATAATTGGAGAGGAAGGTGTTCTCTTCGCTATAGGGACTGGGAGCAAGGTGTCCATGAGGCGGCTTTTCCGTGACTTCGCGCAGCAAGCCTTCGAGATAATGCACCAGGTCGGGGCGATCCGCACAGATTTGTTGCAGGGCGTCCACATGGCGGGCTGCCTCGCGCACATTGGGCTGGCAATCAGCACACAAGTCCGACTCAGGGTTATCATGCTCCTGGCCGCACCCGGCACACTTGCTCCTGGCTATGTTACACCTCCTTCGCTCTTATCTGTCGACGCAAGGGATACGTCGAGGATCGAGGATTGAGGATTGAGGATAGAAGGAACGACTTCAGCGGTTGCAATCTTCTATCCTCGATCCTCTACCCCCGATCCTGTCTGCCTTAAGCGTATAAGCGAGCGTCCTCGTTGGGGTAATCCTCAATTGGTTCATCAGACGCTTCAAACTCTAACAGGTTGTCTTTTAAAAAGTTTTCTAGCCGCCGCCAGAGTTGCGCGGTTTGTGGTAAGGCAGGGTCACGCCAGAAACGCGGGGGGGCGTCGGGATAGACTTTGACTTCGCCCCGCTTATCATGCTCAGTCAAGCGTGCAATGAGACGCTCAATCTCGGATTTCGGCAAAGTCGGATCACTGCCAGCGAAAGCCCCCATGAAAGTGCCTTCGAGGTCAGCTACAAAGTTCAAAGGCGAGCCTGGCTTTTGCGCCGTGAGAACCGGGTAGGTGATGTGACCTCCAATGTCAATAACGGTCCGCAAGCGTCCATCGCAGGAACCGGCCATAAGTGCATAAGCCCCGCCTGAACCCCAGCCGATGATGCCTATACGGGTGGTATCCACATCTTCGCGCTGCGCTAACCACTGCACGGCGGCGAGGGCATCACTGATTAAGCGACTGTCGTCCAGGGCCAGCATAAAGCTGAGAATGGCCTTGTCGGATGAAGTATCTTTGGGCGCACCGGAATGAGCATACAGATCAGGCGTAATGGTTATATACCCTAAGTCTCTGAGCCGCTGCGCGGCCTCGTGGGTCGCCTCATCCAGACCGTAAATATCATGCAGCACCACCAGCGCCGGAAACTTGGTGCCGTTGCTCTGCGCACCCGCTGCCGGAGCGACCTCAACACCGTCAACATTGGGGGTGTCTGCGGCAACAGCTTCAATCAGGGTGGGTAGAGGAGTCTGCGGAACTAACAACACTGCTGGTATGTCTAAGCTTTTCGTAGGAATCACAACATTCTGAACTGTAGAGATCATGCTTTAGTGGGTCTCCTGGTTAGAGTAATCGGGCCTGGGGAGTTGCTGGCAAAATGGATTGGTCGCCAATTCTTGCTGGATTGTCGTCGGGTCATAATGACCGGGTAAGATGCGCGTTGCAGGCGGTAAAGCCACCAGTTTTGCCAGTGATTGTTGTAGTTGTGAGACAGAGCAGCGCGGCAAATCGGTGCGCCCAACTGAACCTTGAAATAAAACATCACCAGAAATGCAAAGTTCTTCAGCCTCGAAAAAGAAGCTGACGGAGCCTGGTGAATGGCCCGGTGTATGGAGCACACGAGCACGATGGGTGCCAACCGATAAGGTTTCGCCATCGGTCAGCCAATGATCAGGTGTTACGCCTTCGGGCGGGGCATAACCCATCCAGAGAGCCTGCTCGCGCAAGCGTTCCAGCCAAAATTCATCGCCCTGGTGCATAAAGAATGGCACGGAAAAGGCACCTTTCCAGAGCGCGTTGTCGTAAATGTGGTCAAAATGGCCGTGGGTATTCCAGATAGCCGTAAGACGTACCCCGGAGTTGCTCAAGTCGCGCATATGCGCCAGAGCCGGGGCACTGTCAATGGAAGGATCAATCAGAACCGCTTCCTGAGCAATGTCGTCTAGTAGTAAATAAAGATTGTTGCTGAGAGGGCCAACAACGAAAGCTTCAACCTGTAGGCTCACGCTCTATATCTTAGCAAATGCCTGTACAGGCTTCGATAGTGCGCTATACTCATTTTAGTGATTGTCAGGTGCTTTAAGGTCTACAAGAGTCTGTAAAATCCCGGCAGATGGCACTCGTAGTGGTTCAATATTAAGTCGCAATCTGTCGTTACCGAACTGGGGGCATAATCATGTTAGGTGCAACTCCAATCGAAAACCAGGGCACGCCTCAAAGCCAGGGAACAACGTGTCCTGCGTGCGGTAATGAGAATACCGCCGATTCCCGTTTCTGCCGTCATTGCGGTGCTGCTTTGAGTGCCAATGGTGATGGCATTGCGACAGCGACAGCCGCTACTACCGTCGCGCCGACCCCGCTAGAAGCCCCGTCAAGTTCAAGTGCTGATGGCGTGGCAGGTCTCAGCGCATCCGTGCCATCTTTAGCGGATACTGATGGTCAATCTAGCCATACGGTTTCCGATGAAATAGATCATCGCCGTGCCCAGCAATTGATAGACCGCGCTTTTATGCTGGCTGAACGTGGCGATAAACCTGCCGCGATCCTGGCTTGCCGCCAGGCTGTGGCTCTCGACCATAACTCGGTTTCGGCTTATTCTATTCTGGGTCTGCTCTTAGAGCAAACGGGCGATATTCCTCATGCGATCCAGGCTTATGAAAGGGTGCTGGAAATCTCCCCGGATAGCCTCTTGGAGCGGGAGAGCTTGCAGCGCCTACGCGCCTCATCGTCGCAGCAGGACACCGCCAATATGTTCCATTTCGATGAAAAGGAACTCTATGAGGACTCCGCTACGGTAGATGATGCAACAGCCACTCCGCCGCCTGCGGTGGCTCCCATCGCGGCGGCCAGTGCCGGGGCTTTGGCGGCCAGTGCAGCGGCAGCAGGCGCTGCTGCCCCAACCTCCGATGCCAGCATTACCGGAGCCACCTCGCCCGTGTCGGCTCCGCCGCCCTTGCGCCCGTCTCCTGCCGGTTTAGCATCACTGAATCAACCAGCCACCAATCGTCCGGCCCCGATTCGTCCCGTAGATTTCGGCATGTCATTCGACGATAACGCAGGGCGTGGCCCGTTGTGGTGGCGTGCCTTACAGCGACAACCATCGTTCTACTTCCGAGGCTTCCCACTGGCGGCGACGACGGCTATGAGCTTGCTGTTTTTGCTGTGGGCGCGTAACTGGGCGGTGTCGCAAGATCAACGCAGCCGCGCGAGCACCACAACGACAAGCTCGCAGGTTGTAGACAGTACATCCGGTGAACCTGTATCCGCTCCCGGCGTGGGGGGCACCGCTGTCAATAATCCAAATCGAAATACTACCGCACCGAGCAATACAACCAGTGCGGCCACTGGCTCGACGACCACTAACAATAGCGACAGTTTTAGTGTTAGCAGCGGTGGAGCGGGAACTGCCGCGCCTGGTGCAGGGCCAGCGACTAATAATACTGCTGGCACCACCGCGAATCCGGCAGCGGCTGGCGGCGCTGCCAATACGAATCATCCTGCCGGGGCCAATACCGGTAACGGTGCGCCGCGCAGCGTGCCGAAATTCCCGTCGGTTGCGCCTCATCCCTCGGCCCCTGGCAGCAATGGGAACAGTGCTGCTAACAACGGCGGTGATAATAGTGCTGATAATCTACTTAATACTCTGCCTCCCGCCCGTATTGATCCGCCAGTGCGTGGCTCGGACGCTGTGAAAGTGCTGCCACCCGATAACAGCCATGATCTTGGCCCTGCTTCCGGCGGGGGTGCTCTGCTCAACCCGGCAGGCTCAAGCCGTGGTTATGTGCGAGTTTCACCTTACCGTGTGCCACCTGCTGCGGCCCCGCCGCGTGGGGCGGCCCGGGCCAGCCAAGCGGAGCGCGATGCCGCCGCGCACCCTGACCGCGCCCCGGAGATATTGACGCCTTCAATGGACAGCGGCGATGTGGGCTGGAATTACCAGAGCCGTGCCCTGTCTTTCTTAGAGCGTGGCGACTATGCACGAGCGCGCGATGACTTCCAGACTGCTATCAATTACTATCATGACGAGATTGGACGCGGTGTGAACGTGGCGGCGGCCCGTAAGGGTTTGCAAGCGTGCGAAGACGGACGCCGTGAAGCTCTGGCGCGTCTAGGCCACTAAGTATCGTCACTGCTTCGCTGGCTCCATAAGTTATACTCAAGCCGCTCATGTTAAAAATTATTTCTTACCAGCAATCCAGTAAATATGGCTTGATATTGATGGCTACGCTGAATTGTGTCGCCTTATCAGGTGCCAGCGCAGCTTCCAATAAGGCCACCGCCCCTTCTGGTGCCACCAGTAAAACCGGCACTCAGCCGCCGAAGCCTCTTTTAGCGGTTCCTGCACCAGCGCCCAGGGTGCCAGTTAATAATGTTAACGTCTTAATTGTGGCTTTAGACGCTGTGGATGGCAGGCTCCCGATTGCAATAGACCCCCCGGCCCCTTCAGCGGGGCCACCAGCGGCCCAGCGCCAGCCTCAGCCGCCCGCCCCGGCACAGTCTGGTTCCATTACGCCCGCCGTGCCGAGCACGGTAACTCCGCCGTTGCCAGGGGCTATTACGCCTGCTGCGTTGCTGAATGACTGGACAAAGCCAATTTATCGAATTAATGCCAAGCGTAAGCCAGGTGACGGTGAGGTATTTCAGGCTGTGCCAGATAATGCGGTTGCCTATCCGCCGGGCCAACGCCCCGGCAAGGCGGCTCCCGGCGCGCCGCAGTCGGGCACTGGTGCTTTTTCCACCAGTCCATCGGGGGTTACAACATTGCCCACCCTGGATGGCGGCGCTAACTCATCGCCGAATCTGGCTCTCGAACGTGCGCCAGGAATAGCACAGGCAGCGGCGGCACCCCTGCGCCGGGCTTTAGCGCACCTGGGCTTCACGGATGTACTCAACACCTCGCCAGATAGTGCAGCCATTCAGCGGGCTGTCAATAACTGGCGACTCACGCCACATATCCTCGATAGCTTACAAGCTTCTACCGCACGCATCGTTGCTGTTTCGCTGGCTAATCCGGTGGGGAGCGCGGCGGCTAACCATGTGGCAACGGCTGCCGATGAAACGAAGGCTGCCGACACAGCAAGCTCGGCCACGGCAACACCAGGGACAACAGCAAATGTCAATGGAGCCACTGCTACAGATATCACACAACCTAATGAATCACGAGCCACTGCACTCAAGGAGATGTTGCAGCCAGCCATCGCATCGGCGTCTCGTATTGGCCTAGCCCTCAATTATCGTGCTGTCATTGTGCTGGCTGTCGTACCTCATGCGGCTACGGATGCTGGCTCCGCTTTATTAGTGCCCACCGCTGCTAGCGGAACAGGGCAGGGAACTAATACGGCAACGAATAAGAGCGGCAATGCTGCATTGCCGCCACCATCCCTGCCTGCCAAAAGTGCTACTTATGCCCTGTTGATAGTGGATGCGGCGCGTGAGACGGGCGAGCCTATCGTCTTTGATGAAAGCGGGGGGGATGACCTTTCGCTAAACGAGACTGCGGCAGATACCGGGGCCGCATTGATCGAAAAGAGGCTGAATGAGTGGGGGCCAGTGGCTCCGACCGACAGGGCGCAAAAGATCACGGCACACATGACAGCGGCCCGCGCCGCTGCCACTAAAGGCGACTTGGTTACCGCGGAAGATGAAATTGTGCAGGTTATCGCTTTAGATGGCACAAGGGCCGAGGCACAGGTGTTTTTAGGTGATATTCTGCAAGCAAGCGATCCGGCTAATGCCGCTGCGGCTTATCGCCGGGCAGTTGATTTAAACGCTAAAGATGGTCTGACCTGGGCCAAAATCGCTATCGCTTCAACGCTTGGCCCGCAACCGAACTGGCCGGGCGCTATAGAAGCTGGCCAGAACGCGATTAAGCTTGGTTATGATACGGCTTCCGTGCGCACGGCGATGGCCACCGCGCAATATGGGCGGGCTGATATTTTCCGTAAATACGACCGTATGGATAAGGCCCAGGATGCCGAAGCCGAAGCGCGTCAGCATCTGGACCGGGCGGCTCAACTGGAACCGGATAACCCGGATGTAGCGCGTCTCATGGCCCGCCAATTAGTGGCGCAAGGACGCTATTCCGACGCGCTGCAATCCTTAGACCGCCTGGCTCTGCAATATCCCAATGACATCGGCCTGCAAACTCAATATGCCCAGGTGCTAACCACCTATGGACGCCGTGATGAGGATGCTTTCGCGGCCTGGGCCAATGTCTGGAAATTAACGGGGGCGCAAGGCGTCACCCTGGATCCGCTGCAATATCGCCATATCTCAGAAGGCTTTGACCAACGTTTGGACGATATTGGCCGCAGCGCCGCGCAACTCACCACCAGCGTCGCCCAGGGAGCCATGCCCCGCGAGACGGCCCTCGTGCAGTTAGCTAAATTAAAAGAAGACATGACCGTGGCTGTCGCCGCCATCAAGATTATTCAGCCGCCCGGCGACCGTAACCTCAGCCTGATGCATACCTCGCGCACCTTTGCGGCTGACCTGATGGATCAAGCTTTAGACGCCCACCAGACCTATCTGGAAACTGGGCAGGAGAACTTCCGGGTGCGGGCCATAGAATTGCATCGCCAGTCCATAAATCGCTTAAACGCCGCCCGCGCTTCGCGCGATTAAGCACCAACTCTAAAAGTTTTAGGGATAGCGGTTTAAGGAAGTGGTGGTATGATGGCTGCAATGGGTTTGGGCAAAATGCTGATGCTGTGTGGAGCCGTCCTGTTTCTGGTTGGCTTGGTGGTTATGCTCGGCGGACGGTTTGGGCTGGGTAATCTGCCAGGTGACATCGGCTGGCGCAAAGGCAATACTGCGGTCTACTTCCCCATCGCCAGTTCGATTATTCTTTCGCTTGTGCTGACTATTGTGCTTAACGTCGTGTTGCGATTTTTGCGCTAAAAAGATGCTCACGGCTGATTTAGATTACCACCTTCCCCCGGAACTTATCGCACAGCAACCCGCAGAGCCGCGCGATCATTCGCGCCTGATGCATCTGCAACGCGCCACGGGCGCTCTCCAGCACCTCCGTTTTGATGCTTTACCTGATCTTCTGCGCGTAGGTGATTTACTCGTCTTCAACGATACGCGAGTTCTCCGGGCGCGATTGCATGGTCACAAAGAAATTGGTGGCGGCCATGTCGAGGCGTTGTTGTTGCGCGAAGTCAAAACCAACTTCTGGGAAGCCTTACTCAAGCCCTCCGCTCGCCTACGACCCGGTGCAACAGTTATTTTCTCTTCCCCCACAGCCGACGTGACAGCCCCGGCACAATTAATTGAACGCACTGCTATCGGCTGGCTGCTACGTTTCTTCAGCGAAGGGACCAAGCGCAACATCCGCGAGTTGCTACCGCAGTTAGGCGAAGTGCCGTTGCCGCCCTATATTAAGCAGCCACCACGCGAAGAAGCGCAATATCAAACCGTTTATGCGCGGATGCAGGCAGGCAACACAACGGGTGTGGCGCTGGATTCAGCGGCGGCTCCCACGGCAGGCTTGCACTTCACACCCAGAATTTTGGAGGCTTTACACGCTCGCGGCATTCGCACCGCTTTCGTTACTTTAGGGGTTGGGGTTGGCACGTTTCGGCCTGTGCAAACTGATACATTAGAAGAGCATTCAATGCACGCCGAAGAGTTTGAGGTTCCCGCCGCTACCGCCGCAGCCATTCAAACGCAGCGCGAGCGCGGTGGGCGAGTGGTAGCGGTGGGGACTACCACTACACGGGTCTTAGAATCTGTGGCGACTGCCGATGGAGGTGTGCCTGCCGGTTTTGGCAGCACACGCATTTTTATTCGCCCTGGCTACCAATTTCGCTGCGTAGATGCCTTGCTGACTAACTTCCATTTGCCACGTTCGACCCTGCTCGCCATGATCGCCGCCTTCGCTGAAAATAGGCCACACCTACCCATTAATCAAGAATCACTATCGGCAACAGAAGACCAGTTGACGGGTTTGGAGAAGATTCGCTATGCTTACAGCCGAGCGATTCAGGAGCAGTATCGTTTCTTCTCGTTTGGCGATGCGATGTTCATCGAGTAAGATAGAATCCGTAATCTTCAGAGGAAGTGGTGACGCGACAAGAATGCAGAAGTCAACGGGGCACGAAGCAAAGCCGCAGGGCCAGGCACCAGAGGCGACTGGCGCGACTCCAAAACCAAAAGTGGATGTGCTCAAAGCTGCGCGCTTAAGCGTCGTAGCACAGAACCGCCTGGGACAACGGCCCCCCGGTGCTGCCAATAATCTTGCGACTCAAGGAGTAGGCACGCCTGCCGGGCCGAACGGTGTTAAGCCTTTGCCGGGTTCTGCTTTGCCACCTAACGGGACTGCGCGCAAGTCTACCAGCCCTATCATTGTCCCGGCCTCTCGACGCCGTTCCCCGCGTGCTTCTAACGCCAGCAACTCGGCTAAAACGGAAGGTAGTTCGCCAGAGCCAACCTCGCAGTCCCGGCAGCGGGTGCGTCCTGAAACTCGATTGCAGATGTTAGAACGTTTAACTAATCCCCTCATTTCTTTGCATGAAGCCAGCGTGTTATTAAGTGTGTGCCCTGCCACCGTGCGGCGTTATACAGCAGCAGGATTACTAACACATGTGCGCACGGAAGGCCAGCAGCGGCGATTTTACCTGCGCGATGTGCTTGCCCTGATGCGTCAACTCGAAAGCAGGCGGCATTAAGCTTCCATGAATCCTGAAGAATACGCGCGGATGCACGCGCTGGAAACCAATTATTGGTGGTTCGCCGGACGCCGCGCTATTATTAGCACCCTGCTGCAAGACGTTACCAAACCCACTGCTGCCACTCCAACTGCCACTCCAACGGGAAACCTGCGCCTCCTGGATATTGGTTGTGGCACTGGTGCCAATTTGCCGATGCTGCAATCCTTTGTCGGTGGCGGCGGTACGGTAACAGGCATTGATTTCTCGCCCCTGGCGTTGCGCTTTGCCCGTTCGCAAATGGGTATGGAATGCCTGTCGCTCTTGCAGGGCGATGCTTTGCAGTTACCTTTTCGTGATGGCGCTTTTGATGCCGTGACGATGCTCGATGTATTGGAACACCTGAGCGACGACAGCCAGGCGTTACAAGAAGTGCATCGCGTGTTGCGACCCGGTGGCGCTTACGTGTGGAGCGTGCCCGCCTATCAAAGCCTGTGGAGTATGCATGATGAAGCCCTGCATCACTTCCGCCGCTATGAGTATCACGACCTGCGCGCTCTACTGCGGCGCAGCGGCTTTCGCATCCAGAAAATCTCTTTCGGCATGAGCTTGATGCCGCCCCTGGCCTGGTTGTGGCGTCGTCTCATTCTCCCCTTTCAACCACGTCGCCCGGCTGAGGCCAAGCGTCACTCCGAAGGCGCAGTCTTGCCATCACTGCCGCCACCCATCAACCGCGCCTTAATTAAGTATCTCGAAACCGAAGGTCGCATCATCGCTCGCCGTCCCCTCAACTTCGGCACTTCTCTCGTGGGCATAGCGCGGAAGCTTTGATTCATCTCATGCAGAGACGCTAAGCGCGCAGCGGGAACAACTGCCAAGTTACTGCTCCTTTAGCTTGGCATAGTGGTCAACATACGCCTGTTGAAGTGGAGTTAGTGGCTGCTTGTCCCACGCCAGGGCATACCAGATTTCGTTTTCCATCCACAAACGGTAAATGAACTGTTCAAAAGATGGGGCGCACAGCCAAAATTTTGCTTGAGTTAAATCAATGGCTTGCTGTTGTGTTATGGCATCGGCTGCCTCATCTTCGATAGAGAAGCCATAGTCTGCCTCTGAAACTACCACGAACTGAGCGCCCGCATTATTAAGGTAGAGATACCAATGAAAACACCATTGTGAATCGGATAAAAAGTGAATCAAAAAGCCATCTTCAATACCTGTGGTTTAGTTGCCCAGTCCGCCACATCCAGGTAGCAATCCGTGCAGGAGCGAATGCGTCGGTGCAATTCTGGTGATCGAATAAAATAAATAAAAACGTCAGGAACGGCGACGGGCGTTTCTTCAATAATCCTCTCTAACTTCCCCAAATCAGGCACAATGCCATCAGCATACATGCCTTCGATAAGGGAACGTTTTCGTACTGGTTGTGCATGAAGCCACTGAAACCCGGCATCTAAATCATCTGGAATGGGGGGTAAGTCTTCGTAAGAAAATAGGGAGTAGGTGCTGCTTCGTGGGTGTAGCCGATACCCTGGCAACTCGGAGAACCACCAGCCCTTATTCAACACTGAACGTAATGCTGTGGCTTTTTGAGGGCTGTTCATAGGAGGAGATAAAAGTAAATCCCAGACCCGTCACACCATCATTTAGCCGCGTAATAACCACTGGCTAATCATCAACCCAAGCAGAAGTATGAGTAGGGAGAAGCAAATCACCTCAATCGGTAGATACACGACGCGAACCCGCCGAAAACGCACGGTAGGTGGCTTCTCCACTTCTGCCTCCAGCCTTTGCTGGGTTTGTTCCAGAAGGGTTAGCTGATTCACAATATGGGCAACCTGTTCGCGCTGTCTGTTTAACTTCTTGAGTTGCCGATTAAGTATCCAGTGAAACAGGCGATAATTATGCTTCTGTTTCTGTGCTTCAATACGGGCTTCTAATGCAGACGTGCGCTCCTGCAAATCTGCAATCTGTTGCTGCAACACAATGATCTGCTCGTGACATACAGCGAGTTGTTGCTTGTGGTCGTGCTGTTTTTCTAACCAAGTGCGGTTATCTTTGTTCACAGTGCTAACTTCTGGTAACGAAGTGTTTGTAACTCTTTAAGCCGGTGCAAACTGAGCCGCGTTTAGCATTACTCGATTGAGTCTTAAAGCGCAGTAGTCATCCATCGCGCTGTCAGTGGTAGCTTGGGGTGCAGAGTAACAAGGCGAAAGCTATCCGTCACAACTCATGATTGTGCCGTTGTCTGTTGCCTTGTCCTATAAATCACCAGGCAGTAAACCTGTCTGTTTGGCAATGCGGGCTAACATAACTGGTCCAATTTCATCATTCTCATGGAAGGCAAACACGTAGTTAGGCCAACCTTCACGCTCTAACGTACGGTGTGAGCCACTTTGACGTTTCACCGTCCACCCGATACGCAGTAACGCTGCCAGAACACGCCTGGCTTTGGTTGATTTCCACTGGCTCATGCTTTAGGCCAGGCTGGCACGGAGAATAAATTAGCCATATCCGGCACTTCTTCCCCATGTTCCAGCCGTTCGGCGATAACCCGCAACGCCAAAGCTTTCGCGTAGGCCACGGCCTGATCATGGGAGGTGCCATAAGCTAAAACGCCAGGCAATTCTGGCACCTCAGCGATCCAGCGGCCATCTTCTTCTTGTTCAGTTTCAACCCGCAAGTTCATACCTTTATTATAACGCTCCACTTAAGCGCACACAGCAGTTCAACAGCGTGCTCTTTCCGTCGCAGCCAAATTCATACAACTCAGGAGGGTTTTGATTTATTACTGTGGGTTTAAGATAAGATGGCCCGTCTTGCAGGTAGGGCACAGCACAAAGTTGCGCTCCACAATTGGTTCCAGCCGCGCTCTATTCTCTGAGACAAATTGCAGACGGGGTTCGAGAGCAAAGGTTGCTGTGCGCAGGTATTCTATCGCTTCTTCGTCATCTTTGCTTAACCCCTCTGGTAATGTAAGTTTATCAACAGGGACTTCAATCTCATCGAAAGGAATCCCGGAATAAATCTTGTCCTGAATTTCAGGATCAGTAGATTCTAATAATTTTTCAAGATCGGATTGTAATTGGATTATCAATTCAGGATGTCGCTCATACAAGCTCTTCACCTTTAACAGCATTGGCAATTCTGCGTTAAATTCTGTATAGGTAAGATAGTCTTGGAGTAAGGTGTACTCTTCTTGTGAAAACACGGTTGAAGGAAATGTCGCAGCGCATGAATTACAGACCACGGCTTCAGTAGCTACGTCAGCACTCTTACCTATTAATTCGCAAATTTTGGTAAAGAATGCCTCTACTTCGGGTTTAGGCCCATCCCCCATATTGATATGAGATGGTTCACGCGTCCATTCCGAGAAGACTGTTCTACTAGGTTCACCCGGCATAGAAAATCCAACCTCAAGAGCAAAGTATCTCATTGGCAGGCTGTGCAGTTGACCCTTGGGAACAGTACTGACAGGGCCGAACGTGAAAGCTGTGTAATACGCTTCTGTGACGCGAAAGGCTTTTGGTAGCGTGATAATCGCTATTGCATAATCGTCAAACTTGCGTATCAGACAAGACAACCCGTCGGGAGAGAGCCTTTCTTGTCGCGGCAGCTCGTTGCCTACTGACTGCCAGAGCGACTTTAAAAATTCCGATGCATCAGAACGTGTCAGTGAGACAAGCATATGCCCGGATTCTTGGAAACCCATTTGCGGCAACATCCAATGAGCAAACTGATAGTGGTGAGTTCTAGCTCCTAAGTTAAGCCCTAATCCAGCCGCATCAAAACCATCATCGCTCGAAGAAGCTTGTCTCTTGAAGAATCTAGGCAGTTTCATAAAGCACATTGTAGCCTGCTAAGCTTCTCTAAACAATGCAAGACCTTATATGGGCGACATGGGCTGACATTCTGAATCATAAGAATTACAGCTTCTCTTTGGGACGCAAAGCCCCACTAACTTTGTGCGAAATTTCATACCGACGACCAAGCAGCCATAATAAGTCGGAGACGCGGTTGAGGTAGGGCAGCACTTCGGCATTGGGGACTTCTCCGGCTTCGGAGAGGCGTACGGTGTGGCGTTCGGCGCGGCGGGCAACGGCGCGGGCGACATCAATGGCGGCTCCGGCCTGGGTTGCGCCGGGAAGTGCCCAATCGCTCAGGATGCCGGACATGGCTTCGATTCCGCGCACATGGGCCTCAAGAGCGGCGGTCATTTCTGGCGTGACGCGGGCTTTCAGTTTGTGCAGTTGCTCCTTGGGGGTGGCTAATTCGGCGTTAATGATGAATGTCTCGCGCTGTAACTGTTCGAGGATAGCGTTAATGGCTGCATCATCGCATAACGAGCGGGCCAGGCCCAGGAACGAGTTAAGTTCGTCCAGGGTGCCATAGGCTTCCACCCGTAAATCCGCTTTCGAGACGCGCTCTCCATAAATTAACTTGGTCGTTCCGGTGTCGCCGGTTTTGGTTACGATGCTCATTAAATTGTGGCCTTCGGTTTTTGGTCTTAGGGCTTTGAGCTTGGGCTAAGGCGGTATGAGTAACATCTGGAAGCTCTACTTTGATGTATCCAAAGACCAAAGCCCCACATCCAAAGGCCCAGCAAAACAAATCGCCCTACCGAGGAGACCTCGACAGGGCGAAGATTTACAGCGTTCAGCTTTTCAAGTGAGGATTACGACCAATGCAACTTTACTGGCTGAGTTTGACGTTGGCGGCGCGTAGACCCTTGGCCTCTTTGCTGATCTCAAATTCGACCTGCTGGCCTTCTTTGAGACTGCGGTAGCCATCGGACAGGATGGCGGAGTGGTGGACGAAAACATCTTCGCCGCCGCCCTCTTGCTCGATGAAACCAAAACCCTTCGAGTCATTGAACCACTTAACTGTGCCTTTTGCCATCAAGACAATTCTCCTGTGCTGGTGCGACTTTTGCGTCTCGTCTACCGACAGCTTAGACAGTTGTACAACTTAGCTCGAACCGCCGGAGCTGTGCTACGCGCCCGTCATACGACCAGCTAAATTTGATATGGGTTCTTGCGAACCGCCGTCATTATAGGACGGATTTTAGGATTTGTCAAGCAATTTTTTGTAAACTGTTTTGTGTAATTTTTCACAAATTTTAATGGGGATTTAAAGCGTGCTTTGGGAGTGGCTTTTAGCAGGCTGCCAAAGCTGATAAAATTGGTTCGATATGGCATTAGCAGACGCGGCTTCCGCACCAACAGAAAATTCGACTCAGACTGCCACTCCCACGCAGCGGCAGCGAGTTATTATTATTGGCTCTGGCCCAATTCGCATCGGGCAGGGCATTGAATTTGATTATGCTTCCGTCCATTGCACTCGCACCATCCGCGATATGGGCTATGAGGCCATCGTTATTAATAACAACCCCGAAACGGTGTCCACCGACTTCGATATTTCCGACCGGCTCTATTTTGAACCCTTAACGGTGGAAGATTGCCTGAACATCATTGACCGCGAGCAACCCATTGGCGTCGTGGTGCAGTTCGGTGGGCAGACGGCAATTAACCTGGCCAAGCCATTGATGCAGGCGGGGGTGAACCTCTTAGGCACGCCTTATAACTCCATTGACCTGGCCGAAGACCGTGACCGCTTTGATGGACTGTTAATCGAGCTTGGTATTCCCAAGCCTGCTGGACGCGCTATCACCACGGGCGAAGCGGCGGTCGAGGTAGCACGGGAGATCGGCTATCCTGTCCTGGTGCGTCCTTCCTATGTACTCGGTGGCCGGGCGATGGAAATCGTCTTTAGCGAGGAAGACCTCCGCTCCTACATGGAAACGGCAGTGGAGGTTTCTTCCGACAGGCCGGTTTTGGTGGATAAATATATCACTGGCAAAGAGGCCGAAGTGGATGTCATCAGCGACGGTGTAGACTGTTTATTACCGGGTATCATGGAACACATTGAGCGAGCCGGGGTGCATAGCGGCGATTCGATGGCCGTTTATCCGCCGCAGTCGCTCTCGCAAAACGTGATTCGCCAGATCGAAGAGTATGCCATTCGCATCGCCCGTGCCCTAAAAATCAAAGGCTTGATGAACATTCAATATGTCATTGAAAACGATCAAGCTTATATTATTGAAGTCAACCCGCGCGCCAGCCGCACGGTGCCTTACTTATCCAAAATCACTGGCATTCCAATGGTTCAAGTCGCCACTCAGCTTATGATGGGTAAGACGCTCAAAGAGTTGGGCTACGAAACGGGGCTTTATCCTGATGCCGATCAGGTCGCGGTAAAAGCTCCCGTGTTCTCCTTCCAGAAATTGACAATGGTAGATACTGGCTTAGGCCCGGAGATGAAATCTACCGGCGAAATCATGGGTGTAGATAACCAGTTCCCCCGCGCCCTCTATAAAGCGATGGTTGCCTCTGGCTATGATATTCCGCTGCCGGGTCAGCGTGATGCCAAAGGAGAGGCTGTTGGACATGGCGCACTGCTGACAACTTTAGCCGACTACAACAAAGAGGAAGGCGCACCGATTGTCAAGGGTTTTGCAGAACTTGGTTATAAAATCTATGCCACTGAGGGCACGGCGGCCACCTTGCGCAAGCATGGAGTGGAAGCCGAAGTGGTGCGCAAAATCCGCGAGGAAGCACCGAACCTGATGACCCTGCTCACGGGGCCGGAAGTAGATTTTCTGATCAATACGCCGGAGCGCGAACGCACGCCCGAACGCGATGGCCTTAAAATCCGCCGCGCTGCTGTCGAACATGGCGTCCCTTGCTTAACTTCCCTCGATACAGCCGCCGCTTTACTGACCGCACTGCGCTACCAAAAAGCCCAGCGCGTGGTGGGCGTGCGCGCTGTCGGAGAATACCACCTGCCTGAGCACAATAAACATTAGCTCTACACTTGCCTCACATGGAGAACCCCCAGGTAAAGCAGCATAAGGATGCCATCATCCTCTTTAGTCATGGCAGCTTGCTCTGTGGCGCAGGGGAGAATCTGCGGCGACTGGCAGCGTATATGCAGCAACGCGGCGATGCCGAAATTGTAGAGGTTGGCTATCTCAACTACAGTGAGCCGCCTTTTGAGGCATCGTTTCGACGCTGTGTGGCAGCCGGGGCGACACGCATCACAGTCGTGCCATACTTTCTGGTAGCTGGTAAATTCGTGCAGGTGGATTTGCCACCCAAGATTGAAGCAATGCGCGCCCAGTATCCGCAAGTTGAGGTCTTGTTAGCGCAAGCAATGCGCTTTCATGAAGCCTTGGCGGATGCCTTGATAGCGTGTGCCCACAAGTCTGCGTCCCCGGCGCACTGGCGCGACATCCTGAATACGGCACCACAATTCTGCCGTGCTGATCCCCGCTGTCCTCTCTATGGCGAAGCGCCATGCCCCGCGCAGCCAAAGGGTGAACCCCAATGACCGAAGCCCTCTTAGTGATGGTGCATGGCAGTCCACGCCCAGCATCCAACAACGATATGTTTGCAGTCGTTGAAGTCGTGCGCCAGCGCGGGATTTATCCCATCGTGGAAGTTGGTTTTATGGAGTGCAATGAGCCGACTATTCCCACTGCGATCCAAACCTGTGTCGAGCAGGGTGCGCAACGGGTTATCGCCGTACCCTATTTCTTGCATAGTGGTAACCATGTGGCTGACGATTTACCCACCCTGCTCGAAGCGGCACAGCGACAATATCCCGAAGTCGAATTCCTGATGGGTGATTACCTGGGCCGTGATGAGCATATCGCGGATGTCCTCATGACCCGTACAGTTCAGGCGCGTGAGGCGGCTACTTTACACTAACCAAAGGCTGCAACTTCTCCATCTTTTTCTCTCCAATGCCCTTGACGTTCCGTAAATCATCCGCCGCTTGAAAACGTCCGGTTTCCTGGCGATAAGCGATGATCTTCTGCGCCATCGCGGGGCCAATGCCGGGCAAGCCCTCTAATTCGGTGGCGGTAGCCGTGTTGATGTTAACTGGGTGCTGTGCTAAATACTCTGGCGCAATCTTCTTGGATTCCTTACCAGAGGGCGTAGTCGCATGAGGGATGGCGCTATGAACCGTTGTTTTTAAGGATGGTGCGATTTTCTTCCCTTGGGACGGGGAACGTTTAGCTATCGTAATTGTAGGCCGTAGAGTAGGGGAAGGCGGAGAACTGGTTGAAGCTTCAACTTTGCCTGGAGCCTGTAGGGGAGCAGCAGGGCTGGAGGACGCTTTAATTTGAGCGGGCACTTCGATGCGCGTGCCATCTTCGACCCAGGCCGCTAAGTTAAGGGCGTCCACATCGGCATCCGGCAGCGGGCCACCAGCTTTGGTAATAGCGTCAATAATGCGTGCGTTATAGGACAGTTGATAAACACCGGGATGTTTAACGTGGCCAGCGACATGCACTATCACTGGTGGGGTGCTGTTGGAAACAGAGTTTGAGGTAAATGGCCCCACCAGTGGTGGTCTGGTTGATTTACTGCTGCTCCAAGACCCTATATAAAATATAGCGTAGAATAAAATTAAGGCCAGGAGACCGCGCAGCCAGAACGTAGTCGCGGGGTTCGATGTGGAGGGTAATGGTTCCTCGCCTGTGCTGCCATCGTCATGGGTTAAGAACTGCGCTGCTGAGTCTGGGTTATGACTGCCATGAGACGTTACACCGTTGGCAGTTGGCTCTGGCGACAGGGGGGCACCATCCGCCATTCCTGGCGGAAGTCCCGCTTCGGCATCCGATCTGTGGGAAGTTTGCGCCTGTGCCATAATGAGCAGTGTAGACTTGGAAGCTGTTAATTTCGCTTTAACATTTTACTAAAAAGTGGCCTATTTCTGGTAAGGCTTCGCACAGGGTAAGGGATTTGCAGGTAAAGGCAATAATTTTGTGATATTCCGCTGGCAAATGTTACCGGAAGATGTCAATATTGTTAACAGCGTGTTAAATTAGTTAGATAAGCGTCATTGATAGAGCTATTGTCACTGCCGGGAGTTGCTCATGGCTTCACATAAAATCACTGAAGAAACGCCAACTATCGAAGAGTGCCGCCGCGTCTTTAGCACTAATTCATTTTTAGCGGAGATTAACGACTCCGATATTCAGACCCTGACGCCCCTTTTGCGGGCGCGCAACTTCGTGGCGGGCACGATCATCTTTTTCGAGGAAGACCCTGCTGACGCGGTTTACCTCATTTCCAGCGGCGCGGTTGAGGTCTTTAAGAGCGACGAGCGCGGCAAGAAACTGCCTCTGGCTATTCTGCGCGACAGCGGCTTATTGGGCGAAATTGGCCTGCTTAATAACGTGCCGCGCACCGCCACGGCCCGCACCCTGAATGCGACTCGTGTGCTTTATCTTACGACTACTGATTTCTCCCACGCGTTGCACAATGGGACTGTGCCCGTTTATCGTATGGTTTTAGCCTTTGCGCGTATCCTCGCCCAACGCCTGAGCGCCGCGGATGAAAAGTTGTTTGAGCTATTCCACAATAACACGCGAGACCCCAAGTTTGAGCAGCTTGAAATGATCCACGCTGGTAAAGCTGACCCATCCAAGATCAATATCCGCTAAACCTGCTCCTCCAACCGCCACTGTTGCTCCATAAACGAGCAAAAACTTCCATTTCCTGGTAAATTGGGAAGCGTTGGCGCACGTCTAAATTATGTAAAAATCTGGCACACTTAGCTAGGACTATCAAACAGAGAAAGCGAGTAATAAGGTGAATGAATCAGCTCAGAACCAATGTGATATTGGGCTTATCGGACTGGCCGTGATGGGGCAGAATTTAGTGCTGAACATGGAAAGCAAGGGCTTCACCGTGGCGGTTTTTAACCGCACTACAGCCGTGACGCAAAAGTTGATGTCGGAGTGGCAGGTCGCCAAAAAGAATATCGAGGCAGGCACGACGCTTGAAGAGTTTGTGAAATTGCTCAAACGCCCGCGTCGCATCATGATTATGGTCAAGGCGGGGGCCGCCGTAGATGCCGTGATTGATTCGCTTTTGCCATTGCTGGAAAAAGGCGACCTGATTATTGATGGTGGCAATTCCCTCTTTACGGATACCATCCGGCGCGAGAAAGAACTCTCGGCCAAAGGCATTTATTTTATCGGCACGGGTATTTCGGGCGGCGAAGAGGGCGCATTGCACGGGCCATCTATCATGCCAGGTGGCGATCCCCAGGCTTACGCTTTAGTTGAGCCGATTTTTACCCGCATCTCGGCCCAGGTGCCTGACGGTGACAAGATGGCTCCCTGCTGCACCTACATTGGCGAGAATGGCGCGGGCCACTATGTGAAGATGGTGCATAATGGCATTGAATATGGCGATATGCAGCTTATCTGTGAAGCCTATGAGTTGCTGCATAAATATCTGGACTTAAACACGGATGATTTGCACGAAGTCTTTGCCAAGTGGAATACTGGCGAGTTGAACTCTTATCTCATTGAAATCACAGCCGATATTTTCACACGTCGTGATGCGGAAACGGGTCAACCGCTCGTTGATGTCATTCTCGATAAAGCCGGTCAAAAAGGGACGGGCAAGTGGACATTACAATCGGCTCTTGATTTAGCCGTTCCCATTTCCACGATCTATTCCGCCGTGGAAGCGCGAGTGCTGTCTTCGATGAAGTCCGAGCGGGTGGCAGCCTCCCAGATTCTGCCTGCGCCCCCCGCGTTGGAGCCTTACCAGGGTGACCGCGAATCCTTTATTGCGGCAGTGCATAATGCCCTTTATGCTTCCAAGATTGTTTCCTATGCGCAGGGCATGGCCTTATTGCAGCGTGCCGCAGGAGAGTATGGGTGGAATTTGCACATGGGCGAAATCGCTGCTATCTGGCGCGGCGGCTGCATTATTCGCGCTAAGTTTTTGGATCGCATCACTGAGGCTTACCGTCGCACTCCTGATTTGCACAATCTCCTGCTCGACCCATTCTTTACAGAAATTCTCACGCGCTGCCAGAAAGACTGGCGCGAGGTGGTTTCTTCGGCGCAGCGATTGGGCATCGCCGTTCCCGCCTTTAGTGCCTCATTGGGTTACTTCGATTCCTACCGCTCAGCACGACTGCCCCAGAACCTGCTGCAAGCCCAGCGCGATTATTTCGGCGCGCACACTTATGAGCGGGTGGACAAAGAAGGCAGCTTCCACACCAACTGGATTGGCGAGGAGTAGAGACGCAAGGTAGAGACGCGATTATGACTTTTGATTCTCTAAAGGACTAGAGGGCTACAGCTTTACAGACCCCCACCTCACCTCCCCCTTGTTAAGGGGAGGAACCAGGCTCCCCTTCAACGGAAGGGGCTGGGGAGGGTTCATCCCCATTAGGTCATTAGATTGTCAAACATCATCATCGCGTCTCTACGGATGATTTCGCAACAACCGTTCACGTATTGAAGGAGTAACATTGATGGCAACGATGCAAGGTGTAGTGTTGCCAGGCAACCGCCGCCTGGAAATGCGCGAGTTTCCTGTCCCGGAGCCTGGCTATGGGCAAGTGCTTATCCGCATGAAAGCGTCCTCGCTGTGCGGCAGCGACCTACGCGCTATCTATCGCCCGGTGCAACAGGGCGTTGGCCCCGAAGCTTATCAGGGCGTTATCGCGGGGCACGAGCCGTGTGGTCAAATCGAGAAAGTGGGGCCAGGCACCAAACGATTTAAAGCGGGCGACCGTGTAGTGGTTTATCACATCGCTGGCTGTGGTTTGTGCCACGAGTGCCGCACCGGATGGATGATTAGCTGCACCAGCCCTGGACGCGGCGCATACGGTTGGCAGCGGAATGGTGGCCACGCCGATTACTTAATCGCCGATGAGCATGTCCTAGTGGCATTGCCCGATGAACTGACTTATGTAGATGGCGCGATGGTAGCCTGCGGCTTTGGCACTTCGTACGCGGCCTGCCTGCGCGCTGGCGTATCGGGCCGCGATATAGTGCTTATCACTGGCTTAGGCCCGGTAGGAATGGGCACCGCCATGCTCTGCCAGGCAATGGGCGCGCGCGTGGTCGGGGTGGAGGCGGAACCCGCACGTCAAGAGTTGGCCAAACAGTTGGGCATTAGCGAAGTTTTCGCGCCCGGTGATAGCACTTTGGCCGAACTGATGAAACTCACGAATGGACATGGTTTTGAAGTGGCTATTGACTGTTCAGCTAATGCGGGGGCGCGGTACTTGTGCCTCGAAGCGGCACGGGAATGGGGCCGCATCGTTTATATTGGAGAAGGCGGCACCGTTAGCTTCGAGCCTAGCCCTCTCCTCATCCATAAACAGCTAACGCTGTATGGTTCATGGGTGTGTAGCATCGGCCAAATGGAAGATTTAGTCGAGCTTCTGGTGCGCTGGAACCTGCACCCGGAAAAGATTGTGACCCATCGCTTCACCCTCAACCAAGCCCGTGAAGCCTATGAAACTTTCGATAGTGGCAAGACAGGCAAAGTCGCTATTGTATGGGAGTAAGAAGAGAATTCTCATAGCAGCAGTTAGGCTCATGTAAAATAGTCTTCTGTTCCCCAGAGACCTCTTAATGGCAAATTGCTTGCGAGGAAATGCCATTGATGTTATTCTGAGGAGGTATAAAAAATGATAAAACGTTTTGTCTTGGAAGAAGAGGGACAAACCTTAGTCGAGTATGGTTTGCTCATTTCCCTGATTGCCTTAGTCGTTATTGCCGTCTTGACCATTATGGGTTCCAAGCTCAAGGGTGGCTTTAGCACCGCTGCCAACTCTATCACCACCACCACCTAAAAAGTTCGTCTATCAGGGCACTGAAAGGGTATCGGCATATAATCGCCGATACCCTTTCTGCTTTAACTTTGTGCCATTCCAATCGGTTTGGATAAAGGTCTGAGTAGTGGTCGGCTTATTTTAATCATGCGCCGTAAGCCGCTGCTTCCAAGAGTGTTCCATCTGGGTCATGGAAATAGCATAGCCTCTTCTGCCCCATTGTGGAGACGGCAAAAGGAACCAACACTGGCTCACTGACCAGGGGCACGCCAGCAGCCTGTAACTTCTGTACTAAAGCATCCAGATCATCCACCAAAAACGCTACGTGGCGAATGCCGGGAGTCTGTGGCAGGCTGTTTACCTCAATAGCTGCGCCAGCGGGCGAAAGATATTGCAGCAGTTCTAAGCGCGCAGACGGGTCATCCGATTCCATGAACACGCACTGCGCCTGTGCGCCCTTAAGACCCGTAACTCGCTCAATCCAGGCACCTTCAAGAGTGGCTTCAAACCCACGCCGCAGGCCAAGCAGTTCACTATAGAACTTAACTGAACGCGCTAAGTCAGACACCACAATATTGATGTGATCTATGCGTATCATCTTGTTAAATGGCTATCTCGAAATCTAGGATAACCTTGCCTGCATCAGCTTTAACTTCTGCTTTTTTTAGAAACTTGATGGCATCGCTCATAGTAATGTTAGGCTTTGAGGTAGGAGGCGAATCGGTTTGATATGAAGCCGCCGCTCCACCGTTAGATGGAGGCTGTGTTGATGTTTGCGATGCCTGGCCGCGCGTCAAGAACTCAGCAATCAGTTCATTGATGACTTGATCTTGCACGGGGACACGTCCGTTGATCGTAAGCCCTTTGAGAGCGGCAAAATCGTTAGCGACCAGCTTATTGATGATGTCGGGCATAATGTTTTTCCTTTACTACAGCGAATTTGCGGCTGGACTGACGCTTAATCAACTTCTAAAGTGACGTAGAGAAGCAAGGTGCCTTCTACAATGATAACTTCGGCGAACTTGATGTATCTTCTCCATTCTCCCCAATGTTGCTGTTCCAGAATACCGCCAACGTCAATTTCAATAAGTCGTCCCCTGGCCCGAACATGGGGTGAGGGTTGTCCCTTGAGCAGCAGAAGAAACTCTATGGCGGCATCTAATAAGAAATTCTGCGGCGACAGCCTAATTTGCAGAATAGGCGAGGTCGGGAAATTAATGCGCGGCTCAACTATTAAATCTAAATTCACCCGTTGGTTGAGCCACCACTTGCGCACCGTAAAACTGAGGTGAGCATGATTCTCGGCTTTAAAGGCCAGTTGTACCTGTTGGAACGTGGCCTGGCGCTGCTCCACGGTTGTCTGCACCAACTCGTTGGCTAATGCTTCACTAATTGGGAGGCGGAAGTTGATAACTGTGCCCTGGAAGCCCGCAAAACCAGCGGCCTGTTGCCGCTCTATAAACTCCTTAATAAGAGAATTATCCACCATGCGCTCGGTTTAGCGACACATCAGGCTATCAATCCAGATTTTTCAAGACTTGAGCGACAGATTGTAGTTGGGTTGCTGTCAGCTTGAGGGCCGTCAACTGGGCATGGGTTTGGTCCGCCTCATTGGTGAGGCCCACTTTGCGCTGGTGCTGCTCCAGGTCTGCCAGGGAAACGGCACGGTCTTGAGAGTCCCACTGGGGAGCCGCAAGATTATTATAAATTTCCACGGCGCGAGGTATCTGGTTATTATCGAACAGACTGCGAGCGGCAGTAATCGCCGCGTCCTCTAACTGCACGGGGGAGGCGTCTGGTGTCACCTGCGCCAGGTTCATGGCTTGCACCGCGTAGCGGGCGGCTTCATCGGGTTGTTTCAAGCTGCCGGAAAGTATCGCCGCCCGGTGCAGTGTCTCAATATCTCTTGGCAGGATCGAGAGAATATCATTGCGCGCTTTGATGGCTCCGTCGGGTTGGTTGGCCAGCCGGTAAGCCGCAGCTAATGCCAATCGTAAGTCCAGGTTGCGCGGCTCCGAGTCTACGGCGATTTGCAGCCAGTTTATAGCTTGGTCGAACTGGTGGGTGCTGAGAGCATTCTCAGCGAGTAAGGCCGCAGCGCGTCCGGCCAAAAGTTTGTCTCTCCCTTTCGCTACGGCCTCCAGTGCGTCCATTGAATTAACGACGGCTTTGGCAATAGAGGCCGGGGTCGCTTTCGCTTCGGCGGTGGCCTTGGGCGCAGCAGCCACCGCCTGTGCCACCTGAAGCAGTGCCTGATCCAGTTGCGTTTCGGCCAGACGCGCGGCGGGGTTATCGGTGGCCCGCAAAGCGGTCACGACATCAATGGCCAGGCTACCACGTTGCGCCAGAGTCAGGGCAAAACCATCTACTAAATCGCGGGCGGAGGAGTAGGGCCACGGTTCCCGCACCAAGCGCGTCATGAGGGCGGCGATAGCCGGAACGTTTTTCTGTCCGATGAGGAGAATTAGATAATTGCGTGCAATACCCAGTTCCGCATCCCCATCGCGCACCGATTCCAACAGGATTTCATATTGATGGGCGGCCTCGGAGGGTCTTCTTAAACGACGTAAGGCGGAAGCTAAAGTCTGATGCACACTCGAAGCTGTGGTATGGCGGTCGCCAGTGGTGGTTTCCCGTCCCGGTCGTCCGGCGCGTAAGCCCGCTTGCAGATCATCTACGGCATCGGCCAATTTACCAGGTTCTAAAGCCACTTCCTGCACGCCAATGGCGATTTGCACATCTGGGTCATCCTTCCAGGTGGTCTTTAAATCATCAAGGGCCGCATGGGCCGCGTTGAGGTTAGGTATCGTTTTACTGGCATCCATAACTGCGGTCTGCAAGCTTGCCCGTTGCGTTAAAATGAGAGTGCGCTGCACCTGGTAGAGTGGTTGCTTAGGATCAGCTTCAATTGCCGTTTGCATAGCTTGCAGGGCATCGTGGGTATTCTGGTCTCGTTGATTGAGTCCGGCGGCAGTCTGCGGTTGCGAGGCCGCTTGATCCGCAAGGTATTCAGCCCAGCGCGACTGCCACCAGGCGGAACGAGGAAAGCGGGTCAGCGCCGATTGAATGATGGAAGCGACATCATCATCAGTGCCGTAAGATTCTTGATAGGCCAGCCACAGGTGCCACTCTGCTTCGGGTGCATTGAGAGCTATTACACGTTGTTGCAGGGCGGCGCGCAACTCGTCCTGACGATAGGCTTTCCGCCATGAGGTTAACAGGGCATCTTCAATCCGGCTGCGGGCGCTTTCATCATCAGCGTCAGCGATGAGGTCATGAAAGAGCTTGAGCGATTCTGCCACCGCGCCCCGTTGGGCCTGCAATGCCATCAGGTGCATCCGCGCCACTGCCGTCTCTGGCTGGGGAGCGTGCTCGACCAGACGTTGCCAGGCCGCAATAGCTGTGTCATATTTACCTGCCCGCTCATTAGCCACCGCCAGAGCCGCCAGTGCAAAAGTGTCATCTAAAGTGGTGGGCGGTGCATCCTTGCCACTGAGCAAATCCAATAAATCATGGGTCAGCAGTTGCCCCCTAGCCGCGTTGTTTGGTGCCATGAATAAAGCCTGGGTCGCCTGAGCGTCATTGGCGCTTAAAGTAATGTTAGCGAGCATCACCCCCGCATCGGCCTGGGTGCTTGATTGACTTGCCGCATTATTAATAATTTCCAGCAGTAAAGAGCGGGTGGTGGCAAAGTCGCCACGAGCGCGAGCAAGATTGGCTCGCGCCAGGGTGATAACTCCATTTTGTGGCTGTGCTTGTTGAGCGGCATCCAGAGCAGCTTTGGCCCCATCCCAGTCCCGCCGGGCTATGGCTAAGTTAGCGCGATGGGTAGCAACCTCAAAGTGTGCGGTGCCCAGCAGTTGAGATAGCGCATTTAACGCTCGTTGCGCACGCGGGAAATCGCGTGTCTGGATAGCGGCATCAAAAATGGCGAAGTGAGGTGCAACGGCTTGCGGCTGAAGTTGGGCCGCCGCATCCCAGGCCGTAAACGCGGCAGGGAAATCTTCGGTATGGCGTGCTAAGGCAACCCCCAGATTAAAGCGCGCAGCAGCATCCTGTCCGTTCTGATAATCACCGAGCGGCTTTAGCTCCAGGTCTTCGATAATCTGACCGGGAGCCAGATCAGTCCCAAACGTAGCCACCGGGAAGGCTTCGGCGCGTGGCTTGAGGTCATAAGCAAATTGCGCAATTTGATGATTGCTGCCATCGCGCACAACGGCTGATTTTGGCAGACCCGATGCGGTATCCGTCACAAGCTCTGTCACTAAGAGTACACGGCCATTTTCATCTGTTACCGTTTCACTTGTTAGCGAATTTGTCTTAGTATCAGAGGTGAGTTCAATGCGGGTTGGTAGGTCAAAGACCAAACGCTTGGAAGCGGCATAGAATGGGCTGGTGCCCTTACCTCCAAAGTGGACTATATCTTGAACCCGGAAGCGTCCCACATCAGGCCGGGCTACAAGACGAACGGCTTTGGAATCAGCGTTGGGAGCAGCGATAGTCTCCATTGTATAAAAGCGATCTAACACTGGCTGAGGCAGGCCAAATAAAATAAAAGCCGCCGGGCCACCATAAGCTAATTCCCAACTGTGCCACCACTCCTGCGTGATGTTATACGGCAAGCGGCTCAACCGCTTAGTGGCCGGATAAAACAGCCGTGTCTCATCGCCAGTGGCGACAATGGTTTGAGCAGGCACTAATGCAGCATCATTGGCTTCAATGTCAATCCGCAGTTGATTTGGGGCCTGGAACTGTAATTTGGCGCGCGACGTGATGCCATTGCGTGTTACCGTTACCGTGCCTTCAACCCGTTCTACTTTTGGTGTATGGGGTAGCAAATCAGGCGTCGCCGGAGCAGCCTGGGTGGAATAAATAAAAGAGAGAAAGGTGCAAAGGAGCAGTAGATGTTTCACACCATTTAAGATAGCAAAAGGCGGGGGCAGGTTGCATAACAAAAAGCCGGGCCTGTAAAAGCCCCGGCAGGAAGGCCGTTGGCCAAGCGTCCGTTGGACGCACAAGGATAAAGTCTTAATGGGTGTACCGTCCAGAGGACGGTCGGCTTTAGCCTTCCAGCCGGGTCTTTTACAGGCCCGGCTTACCGATACTTTGCAATAAGCTTACTCAGGTCGCCAGCGCGCTGTTCCGGGTTGCTCTTGGTGCCAATGGCTGCCATACGGTCGGTGAGGGTGGGACGCTCTTTCTGATAGAAGATACCTAAGTGTTCAGTTTGGGTATCCCACGCCAAATCCATCGCCGCACGGAAATCACTCGTGTCATGCTTGCCTTCGAGTGGGATGATAGCGGCATCCAACTCATCATAGGTCTTGTTAAACACGACGCAGGGGCTTAACACCTGCACAAAGGAGAACCCTTTGTGGCGAATGGCGGCCTGGTAAACCTCAGCCAGTGGCTTGGGCTTGGCCGAATAGCCGCGTGCCACGAAACTGGCCCCGTAGGTCAACAGCATTGCCAAGGGGTTAAGGGGTTCTTCCCATTGACCGTGCGGATTGGTGGGCGTCAGTTTGAAGCCGTGGCCGGTGCCTTCCTGACTGCCAGTGGTCGGAGAAGTCTGACCTTTGGTTAAGCCGTAAATGAAGTTATCCATCACGATGTAAGTGATGTCCACGTTGCGTCGGGCCGCGTGCGGGATATGGCCGCCACCAATGGCAAAGGCGTCGCCATCGCCGCCCATTGCTAATACGGTCAGTTCCGGGTTGGCCAGCTTAATACCTGTTGCCACCGGCAAGGTGCGGCCATGCACGGTATGAAAGCCATAGCTTTTGACGAAAACTGGCAAGCGTGAAGAGCAGCCAATACCCGATACGATCACGGTCTTAGTCGGGTCAATATCAAGGGCCGAAAACGCCTGGTAGAGCGCAGCCAGCACCGCGAAGTCGCCGCAGCCGGGGCACCAGATGGGCTTGGCTTCTGTTTTATATTCCTTGGGAGGCATGAATGGCATAATTGTTTGTCCTTAGTCTTTTGTCCTTGGCGAAATCGCTTAAATCCTCGAAACCGCTACCGCGCCCGCCATTGCTGCATCCTGGCCTTCGTGACCGGGAGCTGGCACCGGAGCCTGACGCTGTTTTTGCACCCGCGCTATCTGCGATAGCACTGGCTCACTCTGGCCCGTATCCCAGCCATGATAGAACATAATTTGTTTCAGCAGTTCATAAGGCGTAAAGGGCTGGCCTGTGCATTTGGTGAAGCTCTCGACCTGAATATTCAAAGCGGCCCGCAAACGCTGCGCCAGTTGGCCGGTGTAATTCAATTCGGCTACAATAATGCGCTTGCGGTTTTTGATGAACTCGAAAATCGTTTGGTCTGGCAACGGGTTCAAGAGCAGCAGGTGTAATTGTGCTACTGACAAATCCTGACGGGCTGCGAGGTCAATCGCTTCTTGCATCGCGCCTTCGGTGGAACCCCAGGTGATGACCGCAATATCGGCCTCTGGGTCGCCATACTGACGGGCAAAAGTGCCCTTTTTCTCAGCATAGTCAATGGCGGTTTGTAGCTTCTGGTGCCGCTTATCGCTCATCTTACGGTGCGCGGCGGGTGAAATATCCGGGTTGCCGATTTCATTATGCTCTAGGCCCGTGGCGATATAAAAAGTGGCATCGTCATAAGGCTTGGCCATCGGGGAAACGCCACTTTCCGTCAGCTTAAACCGCTTGTAATCTTTCAAGTCTTCGGCAGTCGGGCGCAAGCGATTGATAATCTCGTAGCTGCTAAGGTCTGGCTCCGGGGTGGTAGCAGCGGCCTGGGCCAGATAGAAATCGGTCAGGAACAAGGTCGGCATCTGGCACATTTCGCTGAGATTGAACGCTTCAATGGTGAGGTCAAAGCAGTCACGCACATTAGCCGGGGCTAAGACAATACGCGGTGAATCACCGTGACCGCCATAGATTGCAAGATTTAAGTCGCTTTGCTCTTCCTTGGTCGGCAAACCAGTCGAAGGCCCACCACGCTGAGCATCGAAGATGACACAGGGAATTTCGGCCATTGAAGCGAGGCCGATTTCTTCCACCATCAAAGAGACGCCCGGCCCGGAGGTGGAAGTGGCTGCTTTATAACCAGCATAGCTGGCCCCCAAAACACAACCGAGGGCCGCAATTTCATCTTCAACTTGCATGACTTTGCCACCGAAGGAAGGCAGCATGACTGCTAATTTCTCTAAGATGGTAGAAGCGGGGGTAATGGGATAGCCCGCGAAGACACTCAGGCCCGAAGCTATTGAGCCAAGAGCGATGGCATCGTTGCCGCCCAACTGAATCACCTGCGCCCCTTTGTGGGGATGCCTCTGAATACGGAAGGGCACGAGGTGCTTTAAATTTTGCGCAAAGTCGCGTCCTAAGCGGAGCGCGGCGAGGTTGTTGCCTATGACCTTTTCGCCCTTCTTGCCCCAACGGGCATGGACAAGTGGCTCGAAAAGCTCCGCTTCAATGTCGAGCAGACCACCGATAGCGCCCAGGGCCACCATGTTCTTGGAGAGTGCGCCGCCCGCTTCTTTCTTAGCGATTTCAGTCAGTGGAATCTCAATCTTGGTAGCGTCGGCGTTGGTCTCGTCAATTTCGCAGTCGGGATCATAGATGAGCACACCATTAGGCTTCAAATCGGCCTTGTTCAGATGGTAAACCTCGTTGTTAAAACACACCAGAATATCCAGGAACGAACCCTGCGATTTCGGCGGTTCTTCGCCCACGCGCACCTGAATCATGGCCGGGCCGCCCTTGATCTCGGCGGGTAGCGAGGTCACTTTGAAGATGTCCAGCCCCGACCGCGCCAGGGCCAGACCAAAAAACTCGCCTGTAGTGATAACGCCTTCGCCACCATCTCCAGCAAAGCGGACAATCACGTCATTAACTATGTGGTGTAACTCATCCATCGAATTAAGCTCCTGCTTTTAGCCTTTGTTAAGTTTCTGCTCTGACTCCAAGACCTACTGCCATACACAACAAAACCCAGCGGTGAGCTTTAGGCTCTGGTGTTCCGCTGGGTTGTGCTAATTACATTTTAAATTATCAGTGGCGGCGCGAGTGACAAGAGGAGTGGGTTCCCATTCTTCTTGCCAGGCGTTTGGCGACCAACGACTCTCTTGCCTATCCATACGAATAAGCCACCAATCCGGCACTGGCGGCTGCAACAATACCTTTTTGCTCTGTCTTTAAATTTTAGCACTCTGGTAGTCTTGCGTCAAATCTCTACTTATCGTGTCAGGATTCACTGTAATCGGGGCGCGCGGCGTTTGCATTAAGCTTTCCGGCGCATGGCTGCACTGCTACACTACAGCGCAGCGACCTAACACCGTCTTGGACAGAGGTAGGTTTTAGGATTATGGAAAGCAGCGGCAGTAGCCCTCACCCCCGGCCCCTCTCCCAATGCTGGTAGAGGGGAGGTCACACCACTACGCTTTTTATAGCGCAGAGGCCCTGCTTGCAGAAGTGCAATATTTCTTAAGAGGCAGTGATCCTTTGTGCTCCCCTCTACCAGCATTGGGAGAGGGGCCGGGGGTGAGGGCTACTGCCGCTTTCCACAATCCTACCTCCAAGTGCCCTCTGGGGGACGGGGGGTTAGGTCTAAATCCATGAGGGTTGAGAATCGCTATGCCTGAAGTACTTGTTTGTGATCCGATTGCCGATGAAGGACTGGAAATTTTAAAGCGGGCCACCAATGTGACGGTGAAGACTGGCCTCAAAGAAGCTGAACTGGTGCAGGAAGCGCCTAAATATGATGCTTTAATGGTGCGCTCCCAGACCAAGATTACTCGTCCCGTCATCGAAGCTACCCATAAATTGCAGGTGGTGGGGCGAGCTGGCGTTGGCGTAGACAATATTGATCTGCCAGCGGCCACTGAGCGCGGTATTATCGTGGTCAATAGTCCGGCTGGTAACACGGTCGCTGTGGCGGAATTGACACTGGGCATGATGCTGGCCTTGGTGCGCCGTCTGGTGCCTGCCAGTAGCAGCATGACCCAGGGCGAATGGAAGCGGTCACAATTTACTGGCAATCAGCTTTATGGCAAAACTCTCGGCGTCATTGGCACCGGGCGCATTGGCACTGAGGTGATTAAACGGGCGCATAGCTTTGGCATGAAGGTGCTGGGCTATGATCCGTTTTTGACTACGGCCCGCGCCACACAACTGAACATTGAAGCCACCACGACTGAAGAGATTCTGCGTCGCTCCGACTTCATTACGCTGCATGTGCCACTCACGAAGGAAAACAAGCACCTTATTAACGCCGATGCCATTGCCATGATGCGCGATGGCGCTTACATCATCAACTGCTCGCGGGGCGGGATTGTAGATGAGCAGGCTTTGTATGAGGCTCTAACAGCGGGCAAGTTAGGCGGAGCAGGCTTGGATGTTTATGAAAACGAGCCGCCCAAAGATTCACCGCTCCTGCAACTGGATAATGTTGTCTTGACGCCGCACTTAGGAGCCTCAACGGAAGAAGCGCAGGTGGAGGTCGCGGTAGATGTGGCGCAGCAGATTGTGGATGTTTTCTCTGGCCGTCCGCCACAATCAGCCGTCAACCTACCGCCGCTGCCTGCCGAAACCCGCGAGTTCATCGGGCCGTTCCTGCCACTCATGGAAAAATTAGGTCGGCTACAAGCCCAGGTCGCGGATGGCCGCATTGAAAGTGTAACACTTTCATATTGTGGCGAACTGAATGACTATGATACTTCGGCTCTGACTCGTGTCTTTCTCAAAGGGTTGTTGCAACCTTCTTTCGACCAGGTGGTGACCTATGTCAATGCGCCTATATTAGCAGAGCAGCGTGGGGTGGCCGTGACGGAAACAAAGTGCCATAAAAGCGAAGATTATGCGAACTTGATTGAGACCCGCGTCACGCGCAACGACGATAGCCATCAACGCGTGCGCCAGGTAGATGGCACGATTTTCAACGAGCGCGATCCGCATATCGTGGGCATCCAGGGGCTACGCGTAGATGTCATTCCCCAGGGCACTTTGCTGATTATCCCGAACACAGATAAGCCCGGCATGATTGGCTCTGTCGGCACAATCCTTGGTTCCGCAGGCGTGAACATTGTGGGAATGCAGGTGGGACGCCGCAACGTTGGCGAGAGGGCCGTCATGGTGATTTCTCTGGAAGAACCCGCGCCACCCGAAGTTTTAAAGCAACTGGATGCCCAACCGGATTTATTCGGTGCCCGCCAGGTGGATTTGCGTTAAAGCTGCGCCAATTTGTTCCTCCCCCTTAACAATGGGGAGGCTAGGAGGGGGCTGGTGAGACGTTGCTAAAGAACTACGGTTTTACTCATCTGGTTCTTGTTAAGGAAATTGCGGAATTTTATTACCTATTCCGTATTGGATTATTATGACACTTCAGCCTCTTCAATTGTGTCCCGCACAGCAACGCGCTTTAGAAGGATTAAAGCGCGGTTTAGGCATCGGCCATGTGCTTGCCTTATGGAGCGAAACTGGCCTGGGCAAGACGACTGTGCTGCGCGAAATCCAGCGCGTGACAGGTGGCGGATTCCTGAACATGGCTGACTTTATGGACGCTATGCGAGGGCAGCACCCCATTGCTCTGGAAGAGACTTTTGAGCGGCTCGTCCTGGATGCCCTGGCGATACATGATGTCGTGATCGTAGACGATCTGCACCTGCTAACCAACGTTTCCTCTTGCGGCGATTTTTATTTGCGCTCCAGGCTGCTGGATGCGCCGCTCACCACCCTCTGCACCTATGCGGAAGAAACGGGCAAAAGGCTTATTTTTGGCACCGATGATATTCCGGGTGTGGTGCGCAAGCGTTGCTATCCCTGGGGCGTGCGAGAGTTTGAAGTGTCGGATTACCAGTTCATTTGCGGTGCTTGGCTTGGTGCCCAACTATCCGCCCGGCTCAACTTTGAAAAGATTTACCGCTTTGCCCCTAAACTCAATGGGCATCAATTGAAAAGCGCGTGCTGTTGGCTGCGTCAGGAGAGGGACTTAACCACCGAACGATTTATTGATTATCTACGCGCCCAGCACATGACCAGCAACGTAGATTTGGGCGAAGTGCAAGCCGTGGATTTGCCTGATCTCAAAGGCATAGACGACATTATTCAAAGCCTGGAAGCCAATATCATCCTGCCCCTCGAAAACGATGAACTGGCCAAAGAACTCAACATTAAACCTAAACGCGGTGTGCTGCTGGCGGGGCCGCCCGGCACCGGTAAGACAACAGTGGGGCGTGCTCTGGCGCACCGTCTGAGAAGCAAGTTCTTCCTGATTGATGGCACCTTCATCTCCGGCACCTCCCAGTTTTATGCCCGCATTCATTATGTCTTTGAAGCGGCCAAACAAAACGCGCCTGCGATTATCTTTATTGACGATAGCGATGTCATTTTTGAAGATAACGAGGACATGGGCCTCTATCGTTACCTTCTGACGATGTTGGACGGCTTGGAAAGCGAAAGTGCAGGACGGGTTTGCGTGATGATGACGGCGATGGATGTTAGCAATCTGCCGCCTGCCCTGGTGCGTTCGGGCCGCATTGAACTTTGGCTGGAAACCCGCTACCCCGACGCAGCCGCACGCACCGCTATCCTGGAAGGTCTTGTGGCGCAGTTGCCGCCTGTCATGGGCACTGTGGATGTAACAGCACTCGTGGCAGCAACAGATGGCATGACGGGAGCCGACTTAAAGCGCCTGCTCGAAGATGGCAAGCTATTGTATGCCTACGAAAAAGCCGCCGGGCGTGCCCTGAGTTCTCCCACCGAATACTTTCTGGCAGCGGTTAAAACCGTAGTGGACAACAAGCAGCGTTACGCCGAGGCTGAAGAAATAGCTCGCCAGAAGAAAGCGGCTCCACCCTCCTGGCCGGAATTCTTTGGCGGCTTCACCAAGATGTCGGGGCCGGGCGAGAATGGCAACTAAACCAGATAAGCAATGATGCCTGGCGGCTGAAGCCACGGCAACAACAGCGCAAAGCCTGCCTGCGCAGGCTCACTAAAGATAAGGTTGTATCATGGCCAGTAGGGGGTCCGCTCAGGCGGACTTTGCGCTGTTGTTGCCGCGAATTTATTCACCGGGTTCCCTGACTACTTCAACCCAACTCCGACAACTCCACCTTGCGTCCCTCTTTGGCACTTTGAATTGCCGCAAAGACCATAGCCAGTGAGTTGAGGTTGTCCTCCGCGCTGCACTCTGGCTGTCGGTCTTCTTTGATAGCAGCAAAGAACTCATCAAGAATAGCCTGCTCTGAGGTCGGCACTGCAAGGTGCTGCACCGGTTGGCGATTGATCTTTTCTTGCGTGCGGTGCAGGTGTGAATGCCAGGTGCCTTCCTTATCCCAGTCTATGCTGCCTTGTGGCCCTTCGATGCGCCAGTCACCGTTCCAGCCCGTTTGTGAACCAACGGCACAACCACAGGCGACGTGCGTGGCGACCAGGCCATCGGCAAACTGAAAGACAATGGAGTGCGCGGCATCCCCCTTGTGCCAACCCCACGGTTGATTCCACGTAATCGCCTGCACACTCACCGGGTTTTCGTTTAGCACATAACGCATGAGGTCAAAGTGATGTACCATCATGTCGTTGATGAGCATGTAAGGCTGTGTAACGTAGTGGCTGCCAGGAAAGTCGGCCCAGGGAATGTAGAAGCGCACATCGCACTGCCCCGGCTGACCAATGATACCTTCTGCTAAAACCTTGCGCGTGGTGCGTGGTTGTGCGCCAAAGCGATAGTTCTGGGTAATCATGTGCTTCACGCCGCTTTGTTTACCCGCTTCGACCACTTTGCGTGCCGTTTCAAAATTATCACTGAGGGGCTTCTCGCCCAGGACATGCAAGCCAGCAGCAAAGGCTTTTTCGGCCACCTCATGATGCACGGCTGGCGGCGTGACATCTAAAACGAAATCAGCTTGCACGTTTTGCAGGGCCTCATCAAACGAATTAAAAATCTTTTCCTGTGGTATATTATGCCTCTCCACAGCGCGTTGGCGATTCGCTTCCATTGGCTCGACACAGACGACAATCTCTACATCCTCGCGTTGCTTTGTCTGGTTCAGCCAATGCAGCCCGCGCCCGCCTAATCCTGTCACAATACACTTATGCATCTTAAATCCTTTAGTTATGAGAGTTAATTAGCTTGCTCGATACAGTCGCGGACGAATTGTAAGCTCTTGGCTAAGTTGGCCGCTTTCTTCTTGGGTGTATCACCCGTGATGCCACATTCATAAGCCATATAGCCCTTGAAGCCAATCTTTTTCAACGCCTTGAATGCGGCCACAAAATCAATATCGCCGGTGCCTGGCTCCATGCGCGTGTTATCCGCCAGATGTATATGAGTGACATGTTTACCCGCCTGAACCAGCGCGGCTGGCGAATCGGTTTCCTCAATGTGCATGTGAAAGAGGTCGCTTAATAGACCTACGCCCTTCACGCCAGAGGCTTTGATGATGCGCACGCCATCGCTTTGCTTGCGTAGATAGTGTTGCTCATAGCGGTTCAACGGCTCCAACATAAAAAGAGTGTTATGTGCGGCAGCGTGCGGGCCAATTTCCTGGCAGGCGGCAACCATCAGTTTGTCTTCCAGTTCAAGAGGACTCATAACCGGCGCTAAGTCGGGTACCTTGGGGCCACCGAAAATTGGCGGCACAATCTGGCCAGCGGCACCGACTTCGCCGCAGAATTGCAGAATCGCCTTGCTGCCTTCGATGCTCTTACGGCGCTTATTCAAGTCGGGATCAAGAAAGTCGAAACTGGTGTTGCCATCCACATCGGCATTGCCGCACACGCTGGAAATTGGCACGAGGCCACCAATCGCATCGGCATCTCGACGCATGGCTGATAGTCCACCACCCCAGACGCCAAGTTCAATGCCTTCCACGCCATTATCTTGCGCCCATTTAGCTTTATCCGTTGCATTGTTACCCGGCAATAACCCTAATTGTACTGCGATCTTCAAGATATTCTCCTTAATGCCATGTGCGTATTTCGGTTTCAGGTGCTTGGTTTAACTACCCGGTGCTTGCAGCGCAAGGGCATCCATAGTTTTCAATTGGCAGGGGGTTGCACAGTTAAAACATCCGTGTAGCGTGCAATCTCAACGTCATGCTGCTTGCAGTAATCACGCAGCCTTGCATCAAGCCATAAGCGGCGATCAGCATCCCTCTCGCGTGCCACTTGTCCGGGTGCGAGTCCGGCGTGTCCCAGAAGTTGCATGTCAGGCGCAGCATAACCGGGATGAGTGACAAAGACATAATCGCCCGGCGGAGCAACTTCCAGGCTGGCTACTAAGCGATCTATCTCGTTGTCGAAAGTCTCTTTAATCCTTGGCAAGTGCCGTAAGGCATGGGCATCTACCAAACCTTCACGCGCAGCTAAATTGGCCAGGCGGGGGCGTAAATCCGACACCCAACTTACTCCCATATGCTCATCTAGATAGGAAATATTAAGTCCGCTCTTACGAGCAAGTTGTAACTGCGCCTGCACTTCGGCTATCATCTCTTCGCCCCTGGCATTATGTTCCTGCAACACATTCGGCGTGGTGAAGAAATGTCCCTGCTCATCTACCAGGGATGGCACTTGTTCTGGCGGCAGCACTGGCCCCCACTTTGGCCCATCCCACTCGGCATTCAGGGTCACATGCAAACCGAAACAAATATGGGGCAGACCTGCAAGCATTGATGCTACTTCCTCAAAGGCTGGCCCTGGAACCATAATAGAGACATTGCGCAAAATACCTTCTTGACACGCCTCTAAAATGGCTGCATTGGCACTGTGGCACGAGCCAGCATCATCACCTCTGGTCACTAATCGGATATGAGCATTTGTCATGTATTCTAGCTCCTAATACTTTTGCAAAAACTTGGTTGGATTATGTCATAAAAAACCGCTGCATCTCTAAAGTGCAGCGGTTAAGGTGCCAGATGAGATTTAAAATGGGTGATCCAAGGCAACGGGCCAAGCTTGCTCGGCCCATTTAGCCAGTGCGAACCACAATATAATCTACATCATAATACCAGGTAAAATCAGACGCCTGATTAAGAGCCGGTTTAAGGTTTGCATCATAAGCTTCAGGCCAGGTGTTGTCAGGCACCCAGGAATTAAAGTGAATTTGCATTCCATCATCGGGAATATGCTCTGGGTTACGCGCCGTTCGCACCAATGCTCCATTAATATACCATTCTACATAGCGCGTATTACCAGCATCCGTAACCCACCGAATTTTGTAGGTGTTCCAATTGCTTTGCCAGTTGAACGCCGCATTGGTGTAAGTTGTATGAGATTGGGCGCTATCGTTCCAGGTGTTGAGCCATACTGAATGTGGCCCTAACTTTCCCACAAACTCAAAGTCTATTTCGTCCCCCGTAGAGCCACTGCCAATAGTGGAGTAAGTAAAAAACGCTGCCACTGCACCGGAGGGCACGGCGGTGCCACGGAGCCGCGTTTCAAGTTCCACGTAACCACCAACATTAGGGCGTTTAGTGATTTCAAAAGGAAAGGAGTAAATCTCTGTGCCCTTAAAGAAACCTGGAGCAGGAGTGTGGTGTTCTGGATTATAACGGTGCAAAAAGAAGCGATAAAAAGACAACCCGGCTTCGGTGCGCAAGATCGGCGTGGTGCCGAAAAAAGTGCGCTCGTTGGGGTTCACATCATCATAGACTCTCCATTTACCGGGGTTTAATGGTGACGTATTAAAGTCATCTCTAAACACTTCGGGCATCAGGTCTCCTTTATGCTGCTGCTGAATTTATGACATTGCTGAATTCTCCTGGATGCTGCTCCAACCACACTAAGTACAACCCCACCAGACACCATCTTTAATTGGAGCAAGAGGCGCAAATGTCACTAGAGCATAACAGATGAGGGGAGATATGCCTACTTAACAGGTGATTCAGCCAGTGAAATGAACACATCATAAATGGCGCATCAGATGGCTGCGGCTGGTGGAATCCAGCGCGTTAAGGTTAAGCACATCATAACGATTGCCATCTACATCGGTGAGGAGGTAGCGGTTGGGTGATGGTTGTGCCATGTTCTCGCGGAGATTACGCGTCGTAAACTTTCGTTCGCCCCGGTCAGTTTGCACCTGCCAGTCGAGCGTGCCAAAACGCTCTTTAACGGCTATGACACGTTGTATCACTGGCACCAGATAGCGACGCTCCAACTCTTCTCCCACTAACTGGCGGCCTTGAGCATCCAGTTCGGCAGCATCGCGTAGCACGCCAACTTCTTTGTTGTCGCTTGTCCTGACACTCAGGTAACGCTGTGGCTCAGAGAGTGGAAACAACCGCACCACACTCACGCTCAGGCAAGACATTTCATCTGCAATAGTCAGCCGTAAAGTTGCTCCCGCACGAAAAAAGTGCAGCTTGGCCGATTCTAAATAGCGTAACTCCGAGGCTTCTAACAGAGATAAAGGACTTTGAGTGGTACTCATAGATTTTGTTTTTAGCAGGAGAGCAAGAAATGAGGGCTAAAGGTTGGGTCAATCATGTCATGCACCTATTCTATAACTCTTCAAACTTCCTCCTGCTTTCCTCATTTCCTGCTCTCCTGCTAAAGTCGTTCTATCCCTCCACGGCTTTAATCTTAGACATTTCCTGCTGCATTTCGACGAGGCGATAAAACTCGCCTTTCTTTTCTAAGAGTTCATCATGCGTGCCCATTTCTTCGATTTTGCCACCCTTGAGCACGACCAGACGATCTGCATTGCGCAGAGTGCTCAAACGGTGGGCGATAGCGAAAGTGGTGCGGCCTTTGGTGAGGCGGGCAATGGCATCTTGAATCTGTTTTTCGGTGTCCGTATCTACCGCAGAAGTGGCTTCATCCAGAATGAGAATCTTAGGATCGTGCAAAATCGCACGCGCAATGGAAACGCGCTGGCGCTCGCCCCCGGAAAGCGCGTTGCCCCGTTCCCCCACAATCGTATCATAGCCATCAGGCTTGCCCGCGATGAAGTCATGGGCATTGGCGGCTTTAGCGGCAGCCATGATTTCTTCTTGGGTGGCACCCGCTTTGGCATAACCAATATTTTCAGCAATGGTGCCGTTGAAGAGAAACGTGTCCTGCAACACCAGACCAATTTGTGAACGCAAGTCTTTCTGTTGAATCTGCTTGATGTCCGCGCCATCAATGAGAATTTGACCGCTGTTGACATCATAAAAACGACAAAGCAGATTAATGGTGGTGCTTTTGCCTGCGCCACTGTGTCCGACCAAGCCAATCATCTCTCCAGGGGTGACGCTGAGATTAACATTTTGCAGCACTGGCTTATGCGATTCATAACCGAAGGTGACATCTTTGAACTCCACGCTGCCCTGTAAATTCGGTAAGGCTACCGGGTCTACAGAATCTGGCACTTCAGGATCGCTATCGAGAATATCGAAGACGCGCTCCGCCGCCGCTAAAGCCCGTCCCAACCATTCGGAAAGGCGATTGACAAATTGCAGCGGCCCGTAGAACATGGCTAAGTAGGCGATAAAAGTCATCAACGTTCCCAGGCTAACGCGTCCCGTTAACACCTGCCCGCCACCAAAATACCAGACCAGTAGAGCGCCTAAACCCGTGATGAAGGTCAGGACGGGGAAGACGGTCATCCATGTCTGCTCGGCCAGGATACCCGCCTGGGCCAGGTCATAGCTGCGCGGATTGAATCGCTCGATTTCCCGATCTTCCTGGGCAAAGGCTTTAACCACGCGAATACCCGACAGGCTATCGTTCAAGACCGCTGAGAGTTGGCTGCGGTAATGCCACCACCGAGGCCACACCACTGAAATTCGCTTCCAGAAAATGCGCGAGAGCACGGCCACCACGGGAATAGGAATCATGACTTGCAAGAACAAGCGCCAGTCGAGCCAGCACAACACGATGATAATGCCAATTAAGGTCAGCATGTTCGCAATAAAGAACTGCGCGCCGATAGTGAGCACCGATTCTAATTCCTGGGTGTCCTGCGTCACGCGAGTCATCAATGAACCGATTTGTCGCTTATCGAAGAACCGTAATGAAAGTTGTTGCAGATGTTCATAGAGTTCGACGCGCAAGCCATGCGCGAGTTGGTGCGTCAGCCAGGCCGCGACACGCCCCTGCACGATATTAATTATCTGGCTGAGCATCTGTGAGAGCAGCATCCCCAGGACAATCACTTCCAACCAGTGGGCGCGTTGCGGTTGAGGCAGCGGGGTGCCGCGTGGCACCAGCACTACATCCATCAACGGGCGTGTCAGATAAGGTGATATTAACCCCAACGCTGTGCTGGCGAGGATCATCAAAGACAAGAGCGTTGTCTGCTTCCAGTAGGGCTTGAGATAAGTCGCCAGCCGACCTATCACCTGTGCCTTGTTCATGCAGGCGGGGCAGACAGTGGTACCCTCCGGCAAGAGGAGATTACAGCGCGGGCAACGCTTTTCCTGCTCGGTGTCCTCTTCCCACGCAGGCTCTTTTTCGGCGGCTTCGCCTTTGGCGATGGCTTCGTGATATTTAGCGGTATCATCTAGATATTTTTGGACGCGGCTAAATTCCCGTTGTCGTGCATTGGTGTAACGCACCAACTCTAGGCTTTTGCCATCCAGTGTCGCCTGGAGTGCGCCACCACCAATCAAAGAGTCAGCATGTGGCGACTTGATGGCTTCGAGCGGCACATCCAAGCGCACGGAGAAAGTTCCGTCCTTAGTGGCATGACCGTTAGCCAAATGTCCGTGGTCAGCTTGCCCGTTGGCAGCCGGGGCAAAGATACGCAACCGATCTTTGCTGAGAATAAGCCATTCTTCTCCATAGGTGCCATCAAGTTTGAAATCGGTGGCAACAGCGGCCACCAGGTCGTGGCCGCTGTTGGGAATACCGTTTGGGGAATTATCTAAAGCGTCTCGAATGGATGCTGGCAGGCTGTCCAGAGATGTGGCAGTTTGAGGCAAGCTAACCTCCTCGCAATGCGGTGTGCGATTGCGCTTCAAGCGGCTGCTCTACAAGGTGTGGTCGTTATGGTGCTGTAGAAGACGTGTCCAGACGGCGGATGCGAATGTCGCGTATGGCTCCAGTGGTGCGCCAGGTGGCGATGCCGAATGGCTTGGATTCGTCTACCTCGATACGAATGGAAAATTGTTTGTCCTGACGATCTAAGTCAACGATTTTCTCGTCGTCCAGCCAGGCTTCGATTTTGGGTTTGGTGACACGCAGGCGAACCCGATACCAGCGATTGGACTCGAAGGAAATACCCTTTGTGGTTTCATTCTCCGAGGCATCCAATCCATTGACGCTGGACAGGCCAGCGACCCCGCCGCCCCAGCCGCCTAAAATCAGACTACAGGGCGACTCTTCGACGGGGAAAGTAAGGCCACAGAAGAAGTCATGTCCCTCGACCCGCATCGCTTCCAGGCTGACCTCATAATCAATACGCGGAATATCCTTCGTCCAGGTGATGCCCGTCATATCATTGCCCATTGGCAGAATCACCTGACCGTTTTCGATACGCACCGGAACACGTCCGACAAAGTCGGTTTCTTTCCAGCCATTTAAAGTTTTGCCATCGAACATCATCTGCCAGCCGTTCTTGGCCACCGTCCAGGAACCAATAGACATAGCCTCGCCCTGTGTTACAGGCACGACGGGAATCGTCATCCACGGCGCTCGCTCTCCAGGCCGCCGAATATCCAGTTCATGGGTGCCTTTAGTTAAACCGTGCAGCACAAATGATCCATCCGCGCCCACTTTGGCTTGCGCATAACAGGCGCGGGCACCGCGTGCATAATCTGTGACAGCCGTTGCGCTATTAGCCCCCTGCTGTGGCAGGGTGGCACTACGCACGGCAACCGTATAGCCAGCCGCAGGCGTCTTACCATCGGCCATCTGCAAAGTGCCCTGAGTTGCGCCAGCCGGAGGCACAGTGAGATCAAGGCGTTGAGTATCCTGTCCAGAGGTCACCTCTACCGTATTGAAGATGACGCCGGGCACTTCATTAGCGGTCACGGTAGTGTTGGCAACTGCTGTGGTTGGAGTGGAGCCTTCCACCCAGAGATCGTAATGTCCGGCAGGTAAGCGACCATATTTTAGCACGCCATTCGCGTCCGCGACTGTCCCCGCAGGATTTTGATCCACCGCGCCAAAACTATTAAATAAATACGTCCGCACTTTCTTATCAAAAGGCTTACCCACAGCGTCCAGTAAATGCACTTCCAAGTCAGCGCGTGGCGCACTTGGTTTAATCACTAAATTGTTGCGCGTTTCTCCGGCCTCTATGGTGAGCCTTCTGACGCTGTCTACATCGAGACGACCATCCAAGAAAACGCAGAGATATTGTGGCCCGGCCTGAACGTTCTTGAAAACAAACTTCCCATCTGCTGGCAAGGGCACTGCTAATGATTGTCTGGTGCGCCCCGGCGTTAGCATTGCCGTCGGTTGCGGGAGTAAAGCGACAGTCCAACCCTTAGCCAATGGCTGTCCAGCGACTTCCACATGGCCTTGTAACGTAGCGGCGGCCTTTGCGGATGCTCCTGAGTGTTGGGGCGTTGTGGTTTGTGCCTGGCAAACTCGCGCCTGACTGAAGCAGAGCAGGGTTAATCCGGCCAGCGCAGTTTGTGACAATTGACGACCAACGGCAGAACGATTTTGCATAGGAAAAGAAAGGGGTGCAATCATGCTATAACTTTTACCACATCTATGCGGTCATGCGGATGCTTCGCTAAACAGGTGAGAGGAAAAGCACAAGCATTTTTAGGCTCGTTCCACAATAATGCGGCAGGTAGCGGATTCTGTATAGCCAGCGGGCAGCCAGCGCAAGCCCTCTCCATGATGAATGGCATTGGGTAAGCCCAGCCAGGGTTCGATGCAAAAGAAGTCAGAATCCGGCGCTTGCGTCCAGGTGGTCACATCATACCAGGGCACGGTCGAGTGGCTTTCCCTTTGTGGTGTATCTCGCGTTTGGCGCTGATTCAATAAGTCAACGGTTATTCGCTGGCCTTGTGACTGTTGAGTCAGCACAATCTGGTCGCTCGTGAAATCCAACTGGAAGCGGTCAATGAGGCTGGGGTCATCTAAGGTAAATTCTGTTTTGTCAGCAGGCACAAAGCGCACGGAGCCATCCGGGTTTTGCCAGCCCCAACGCTCGCAGGGCAGGGACAATGACCATTGAGGTCGTGCTTGATGCGGCACGGCAAAATAGAAGTGATGCCCGGCGTAATAGGGCAGGGGAGCGTCGCCCTTATTGGTGGTTTCAAGAGTCACTTCTAGCGTGTTTGCTCCTAACTTATAAACAACGTCGAACTGCCATTCAAAAGGGAACATCTCCCAGGTTTCTGGCGTGGAAAGCAGGCGCATTCTTAAGCTATGGGGATCGGCTTCGTCCACGACCCTGTAAGCCATATCACGGGCAAAGCCGTGCATCGGTAAGTCGTAAACCTTGCCAGAGTCATCCTGCCATTTGCCAATCACACCTTCGACCATGTGGCGGGCCACAAAAGGAAAAAGAATCGGATTACCGCCGCGCACATGAGCCAACTTGTCCCAATCCGCATCATCTGGCCAGTAGATAATAGGGTGGCCGTCCATTGTCCAGGTTAAGAGCCTGGCTCCCTGTTCAGGAGTCAGCAGAATTTGAGATTGTTGATTATCCATCTGCCAGACAGCATGGCCTTGAAAGGTGGTGTTGGTTTTCATAGTCGGTAAGGTTTCCCGGAAGTGAATTTGCATCCCACAAGCATAACCCATTCTCAGGCGGTTTGCTCCGCATGGCGCAGCATCAACAAGGATATGAGAGCGATGCGGGGGACGATACTTGAAATCGCAATATATTCATCAGGACTGTGCAGATGGCCACCAATCGGGCCTAACCCATCGAGTAGGGCCAGACCTACGCTGGATAAGGTATTGGCATAAGACCCACCTCCTGTCGCCACATCTTGCAAGCTGAAACCCAATTCCTCCGCGCAGCTTTGAGCCAGGCTAACCAGATCGGCCACTTGCGACGTGCGTGCCATCGGGCCAAAATGCCAGCCACCGCTCAGCGTTGTCGTCACGCCATCTATCGGAGAGTTTGCGGCTATGTCTGCAATTTGTTCGCTAACAACTTCCATATCGGCTGCCTGCACCACCCGCACATCCACTTCGGCGCGGGCATAATCGGCAACCACATTGGGCCGCGTGCCGCCTGCTACCACACCTACGTTGACAGTCAAGCCTTCGCGGGTGCCATTGAGTGCTTGCAGGGCCACGATTTGATGCGCCAGGGACAGCACTGCATTCGCGCCCCGGTGCGGTTCAACACCCGCATGGGCCGATTTGCCATGGGCTTCGAGGACATAGTTAGCAATGCCTTTGCGGGCACTGACAATCGCTCCATTGGGACGCCCTGGCTCTAAAATGAGGGCTAGGTCATAGGATGGTGCCAGATGGCGCAACAGGGCCTCCGAAGAGCGCATGTCGGTTTCTTCGTCGCCGCCGCAAACCATGCTGACGGTGGCGAAGTGGTCTAATAAATTCGACTGTTGCAGTGCGTCTATGGCATAGAGGCCAGAAAGTAAGCCACCCTTATTATCAGCGGTGCCAGGGCCAATGAGCTTGTCTCCTTCGGTACGCAGAGGATGCTCGGACAGGGTGCCAGGGGGATAAACCGTGTCCATATGCGCGGCTAACATCACTCGTAACTTGCCGCCACCTTGTACCGTAGCAACTATGCTATTCCCCACCGTCTCATCGGACCAGACCTCGACTTGCCAGCCGTGTTGCGCGACCCATTGCTGCACCCAGGCCCCGACCTCATCCACGCCGCTCTTGTGGTCGCTGGGACTCTCAATGGCGCAGAGTTGACCTAATTCTTCCAGATAATTTGGCATTAGTGGTTGCAAGTAACTGGTCAGCGTTTGAGCTGGGGAGGAAGCAGGCATAAACAGGATTCCTTTTGGTCAGGCGGCAGGCGGTTGGGCAATAGTGGTAAATAGATAAGTATGCCGACTGATACGACACCAACTGTTAATCTCTGGTATTTAACGCGCTATGTGAAAGCCTATCTGTGGCCGATGGTCGCCACTCTCCTATTTCTCATCGCCGGGCGCATCGCCACCAGTTTAGACCCGATATTGCTGAAGAAGATTATTGATGGCGTGGGCCATAGCCGTTCGCTGCCCGCCTTAGTGCCGGTCATTGCTGGCTACTTCGGCCTGAAGGTTCTGGCCTTTGTCTTCGATTACTTGCGCGATATTATTTTTGCTCCCACCGAAATGGGCATTGCCCGCACCCTCTCGCAAGAATTGTTCTCGCATTTAGTATCGCAGCCCGTTGGCTATCACTTCGAGCAGAAAATCGGTGGCCTGTCGCGCCAGATTACGCGGGGCGGACGCGCTGTCACCTTTATCCTCGATTTCCTAGTAATCAACATCTTACCAACCTTTGTGGAATTGGTCATTGTGGCGCTTCTGCTCTTCCGCCTTTACCCGCCCATCTATGCCACCATTACCATCGCTACGATCATTTTCTATACCTGGTTTACCATCTGGTCTACCGAGAAACGCCAGAAGTTTCGTCTGGGCGCAAATCAGGCGGATGATGAAGTGGCTGGTCTGGAAGTGGATGCCCTAACCAATATTGAAACCGTCAAATACTTCAATAATGAGGCCCATTTGCAGACGCGCTACTGGCCCGCCATTAACTCGCGCTATGAATTGAATGTCTCTTCCAATAAGCTATTCGCGCTCATTTCGGCAGGGCAGGCTTTGATTATCCTCGTTGGGCTGGGTCTGATTCTTTACCTCGCTATTCGCCAAACGCTGGCCGGGCAATTTACGATTGGCGATCTGGTGCTGCTGACCACTTACTTGGTGCGACTTTCCGCGCCGATTGGGGTGCTGGGCTTTGTCTATCGGGCCATTAAAGATGGCTTAGCCGATATGGATGCTATGGCGCGCATTCTCCATGTCGAGGCTACGGTGCCGGAGCCAGCGCATCCGGTTTCGCTCCACGAACCCAAGGGGGAAGTCACCTTCGACCATGTGGGCTTTGGTTATTCTGAAGAGCGCACCGTTTATCGAGACCTCAGTTTCACCGTCCAGCCGGGCCAACACGTCGCCTTTGTCGGGCCATCGGGAGTGGGCAAATCTACCGTGGTGAAGTTGCTATTTCGTTTCTTCGATCCGACCAGTGGGCGCATTCTCATTGATGGGGTGGACTTGCGCGACTTGGATAAAGACACGCGCCGTTGTCTGTTCGCCATTGTGCCCCAGGAACCGGCGCTCTTTAATACCACCATTGCCGAGAACATCCGCTTTGGCAAGCCCGATGCGACCGATGAAGAAGTGCGGGCGGCGGCGAAACTCGCCAGCATTGACCGCCTGATCGAATCGCTGCCTGAAAAATATGAGACCCTGGTCGGTGAGCGCGGCGTTAAGCTTTCGGGTGGCGAGAAGCAGCGGGTGGCGATTGCCCGCGCCATTATTCGCCAGCCGGTGATCCTCGTTTTTGATGAAGCCACCTCCAGTCTCGATTCCAAAAGTGAACAGGCGATTCAACAGTCACTCGATACCATTTCCACAGGCCGCACCACGCTTGTCGTTGCCCATCGTCTCTCGACTATCGCCAATAGCGATGTCATCTATGTCTTGGATAAAGGCGAAATTGCCGAAAGTGGCACGCATCAGCAATTGCTGGCACGCAATGGGCTATACGCTAAACTGTGGCGCATCCAATCGGATGGCGGCGAGACAGCTACCCTGGATGTTCAACCGGACAGCCAATTGCTGAATTTGTCGGGTGCCACGCACACCGCTGCCATAGATGGTTTGATGGAACAGGCGACAGTCACCTTGCCCCAGACTGGAACGGTCTAGTCACACTTTACATTAACCTTACATTACAGGAGCCAATAATGGGATTTGATCAATATCACGAGCCGCCCCAGGAATTATCCGCCGAGACCCGCACTTTCGCCCGCATGATGCTCTCGCTGATTGAAGAAGCGCAAGCGATTGACTGGTATGAACAGCGCATGTCGGTGGAGCAGGACGAAGAAGCCAAAGCCATCATGAAGAACGCCCAGCACGAAGAGTTCAAGCACTTTGGCATGGACTTAGAATTCCTCCTGCGCCGCAAACCCGAATGGCGCACCATCATGCAAACCATTCTCTTCAAAAGCGGCGATATTGTTGACCTCGGCGAAAAGGCAGAAGATGCGGATTAACTCTGATAGAAAGGTGTGAGATTTAAAGTTACTAACTCACAGTGGTTTTGCACCCACGTAGAGTGTTGTTAATAAATTACGATAGTTTCTGCTCCTCTCCAGGAATCATAAGGACATCGCCTATTGGAGTAATAGAGAATTTACGATGGCAATCACCACATTCCATTTCTGTAGCCTGACTCGGATTCCAATCCGGTATGTCTCGGTATCCACAATATGGGCATTCAACGATGAAGCGGTGAAAAGGAGGGTCTATGGATTCTTCCCCAATAACGCGGAACACTTTTCTTTGGTTGGTAACAGAATTCCGCACTCGCGTATTAAAACCAGATAGGGTGTTTTGCAGCAGTAGGTTACGCACTCCATCTAATACTTCTTCTAGAATGGCCCGATCTGTACGGATAGGCGCACTGGCTTCATTTGTGACATTCTCGGCTATGACTTTCAGCTTAGACTCTAATTCCGGCCATGCTCTATCGAACACACTATTTAGTCGGGCGTCTGGCAGTGATCGTTCACCATCTTGCCCATCTCTTTCAATAGCCTTGTTGATGGTGCTTAACAAGTGGAATACATCCTCCTTAGTACAAGTAGTATGTTGAAACTCGCTTAATGGTGGCTCTATATCAGCAGGACGTATATCTAGAAGGAATGTGCAAGCTCTAGCGTCTTTAGCCTTGGAGATTGCTCCGGCCTCAAATAATAGCCAACGAGCGTTTAAATTCTCATGAGTCATGCAGAATATTCCTACCTTTGATGCTTCTAATTGCTGAGCAATTTCACGACTCCACCGACTGCCTTTTTCAATGTCATTAGCTGATAGCCACGGCTCTACAGATTGAATTACATCTGGAAGCCAATCGCGTAGAAGTTCAGCAACGGCTTTACTTCTAGCCCCTGACCAGCTCAGAAAAACTTTCATTAATAGCTCCCCCTATAATCTGCTCTGCTTACCCTAACGTGTCTCTCTCCACCGCTTGAAGGGTTACGCTTATATGCCGAGAGTTTCAATAACTCAAGAAAGCAGGGCGTTAAATTCTGCTACTGATAAGCCAGCATCTCGAATAATGCCTTTGAGGGTGCCGGGCTTGAGAGTGGTATGTAACGGCACGCTCAGGGGCACCGCTTTCTCCTTGCTCATTATCACATGGCTGCCCTTTTGACGAGCGATACTATACCCTGCTTTAATTAGAGCATCAATACATTGTTTGCCGGATATAGTGGGCAAACGATTATTAGGCTGCTGTCGTCGCATGAGTGCGGATTTTGCGCGGCTTGGGCGACTGTGATGCTTGCTCGGCCACCACTTCTAAATAAAGCTCTGCGGCTTCATTAATGTTTTCTAAGGCTTCCTCGAAAGTGTCACCCTGGCTATGGCAACCGGGTAAGGCAGGGCAAGAGACAGAGTAGCCGCCGTCCTCTTCGGCGTGAAGTATCACCATGCGCCCTCCGCCAATGCGTGGCGAGAGCACGGTAATATCTTGCCCCCCAAGAAGAGTGAAAGAACTTCTTTTTGAGCCTTTTTTATATTTTGATATTTCTATCTTTGTTCCCATAATTGCACCTTCCAACCCTCTTCTTTAATTATAGCGTGCAGCCTGAAACGCAAAAGGCTCAAGAGAGTTGCAACCCTCTTGAGCCTCAGTGCTTGCCGTCAATATCGTCCAGCTTGATTTAAGCCGCTTTTTGGGCGGACTTGCGCTGGTCGTGGCGGCCTTCGGCGAACTCTTCTACCATTTTGCGATTAAAGGCTGGAATGTCGTCGGGTTTGCGGCTGGTGACGAGGCCGTTATCGGTGACGACTTCTTGATTCACCCAGTTGGCCCCGGCATTCTTGAGGTCGGTCTGGATAGATTCATAGGAGGTCATCTTGCGGCCCTGCACCACACCAGCTTCGACTAACGTCCAGGGGCCGTGGCAAATGGCGGCGACGGGCTTGCCTGCGTCAAAGAACGACTTCACAAACTGCACGGCTTGCGGATTGGCGCGTAGCTTGTCGGGGTTCATGACGCCACCCGGCAACAGCAGGGCATCATAACTATTGCTATCCGCACTGGTCAGCGGCACATCCACGGGGAACTCATCGCCCCATTCGGTATGCTGCCAGCCTTTGACTTTGCCCTCGGCGGGAGACACGATCTCGGTCTGCGCGCCAGCCTCGTCAAGAGCCTGCTTTGGCCCGGTTAATTCAACCTGTTCAAATCCATCAGCCACTAAAATAGCGACTTTCTTACCTGTTAAGTTCTGTGCCATCTTTACTCCTTTGTGACTTCTTTATCGCTCGAATACGGTATTGCTGTATCCATTTACAGGTCGGGCAAATCATATTCCATGTAGGGGATGTAGCAGGATTTTAGCAGGAAAGCAGGGAATGAAGAGACCAGGAAAAAGAGGGTGGGAGCGCAAGGCAAGACGATAAAGGCACGGAATTACAGCAGACTCTCTCATTAAATTCCTGGCTTCCTGTCCCTCTTGCTTTCCTGCTAAGAAAATTAAATTCATCTAAAAACACTTTAATCTCTAAATAAGGCAAGATATTTGCTCTACCTCATTTGCGATGTCAAGAAAACATCAAAAGTCTTTTTGAACAGGGGAATGTGGCCTACGTCTTAGGTTACATTACAGCAAAGAGGAGGAAGTGACATGGTAAAACATGGAAATCGTTGGGTAGCCCTCGGCACTCTGGGCGTAATGGTTGCGACTAGCTTCGGCGGTCTGGCGACGACTGCTCAGGCCAGCACCAAGGGCAAGCGGAACCTGGCTATTGGCTTAGGGGCTGTCACCGCCTATGGCTTACTGAAACACAAGCGGAGTCTGGCTATTGCCGGAGGTTTGGGCACGGCCTACGCTTATTCTCGCTATCGTAAGTCGAAGAAGAACGATGACAGGCGGCGCAGTGCTTCTTATTGGAGCCGCACCCATCGCTATAGCCGCTATCGCACCCGTTAATTCTGTCCGTGAGACATAAACGGCTGCATCGCAGTAAAATCAAGAGTCGCTCCCACAGCATTTTAGTGGGAGCGACTCTTGGTTTTTATGTGCCAATTTAGGGGCTTTTCAGTCTCTAAAAATAATGGGCGCGTAAGGCCCCATCATACAAACCCTGACGCATACAGCAGTTCTTGAAACCGCCGTCCTGACTGGCAGGGACACAGGTCATTACGTCCCAATTTTTCGGTCAGCTCTTTATCGCCATGTACCACGCGGTGGCCGCGCTTGACATGCGTCTCTGAGGGGAAGCCTTTGCGCCGCTTGCTGGTGCGCTCAAAAGCAGGAGAACTCCTCAAAGTCTTGTGATGGTGTGTTTCGCATCGCCGTAACCTCCTCGTAGATTCACTGCTAAGAAGTTAAGAAAGGATTTGCATAAGAGGCTGCCCTTGTGGGCCAGACACTCTTGTCTGGCTGAGCCTCCTGGTCTGATTAATCCTCAAGCAGACAGGCAGGAGTGCCTGTCCCACAAAGTTTCACAATCCGTATCTCAACCTCTCTAGTTTACCTATTATTAACCCCACCCGCCTGCGGTGCTGCGTTGACAAACGCTTGAGTGAACTCCCTTAGGGACTGATACCGACCAGCAGGGGCTGGATATGTAGCACGGGCCAGTATGGGAGCCAGCGTCTCAGCAAGTTCAGGCAAGGTTAGCAGCGCGTAACGACCGAGGTTAAAGACAAGCGTCCGCTGATCCAGCCGACTGCCCCGTATGAACTCCTCCGGAGCCATCAGCCGGGACGAGCCATAATTGCTATCCATCTCCAGGGTGAAACTATTTCCCTTGCGGCACAAATCCCAATCGAAAAGCCAGATTCGCCGTTGAGAGAAGTCGTAGATCATGTTCCCTTCATACCAGTCCACAATCATAAACTCCGCGTCGCATATAGCGGTGAGCGCAGCTAAGATAGTGGCGACTGCCATGAGACGTTCCGCCAGTGGGAGGGCTTGAAAGCGTCTCCGATTTTCCATTGGCCCCAGGTTCTCTCCCCGCACGCGATCATAAAGGAGTAGAGTCCCCTCGCGGCATTGAACAATTTGATGCAGGGGAACTATGGCGGGGTGCAAATTTGCCCCGGCGATGGCAATCTCGGTGGCGGCGCGTGGTTCTGCTAATTCGTGTGGGTAAAATTTAAGGAAGAAGTCCCGCCCTGAGAGCGTGGCGAACCAGGCGGATGTCTCTGCACTGTCCTTTGTAATCGGCTGTGCGTTTTCCAGTCCGTGCAGCTCAAACCATTGCATTAGGCTCAGTGGATTCAAAGTTGTCCCATTGTATTGACGCGGTTTCAAGTTGTGGCTGTTGAAGTGAAACATCAATCAACGCGCCGCTGAGGATGCCGACAGTATAACAGAGTAAGTCACCCCATTGAAAAGTAGAACCTAAAATGAGAGCGCCGATGGTTGTAGCGCGCACGCTATCAATCCAGGCGGTATGATAAAGCTGAGTCACTTCCATGCAATAGGAAAAGGCGAGGGCATAGCATAACGCCTGCCAAGTGACCAACCGGGAAGCGATAAAGACCAGCGCCAGATAGACCCAGAGCGCCCAGAGAGTATCGGGTACATATTGCGCGACCCAATGGGGCAGATGCCGTGCGTAACAGTGAGTGACTAAACCTGCAAAGAACGCCAAGAGCAGTGCGGGAAGATAGCGAAAACGCTGACGCGAAAAAGTTAAAGCCATGTTGCCGGAGAGTGTAAAGCGTACATTGCTGAGACTCTACCTCTCAAATCACATGAATTTCGCACTCAGGTGCTTGGATAACTGAAATCACTCGACGGTTTAATAGACCGTAGGGCACCCCTCGTGGGTGCCCTTATTGGCATCTGCTAAAACTTTACCCCGGCATCTAAGACTTCAGCTTTATGCAAAATAAGTATTCAGGTTGTGGGCGTGTTTTCGACATCTTTTCAACTGGTAAGGCTTGAACCCCACAAAGCAGTATATACTGTGTATATTCCTCGTAACAGCAACATTTGGCGGGAGGTGAGGCAGCGAGATAAATTTCCGCGTTATTCCGCGTTTCCCACACGCTCAGGAGCGACCTGCCACCTATTGCAAGCCTTGAATTCTCACCCCCTAAACTCTCATCTACCAGATTGAGTCACTACCAAATTTCAATGACGGCGAACCAGCTTTGCCTTACCCATCCACCGGCCCATAATAGAGTCCGTATATAATAACTAATAACCTGTAACGTGTTAATGTGTGCCCGTTTCATAAAAAACATTTAATAGTAAAATTAAGCTAATATGGGTTATAATCACAGCAGACCCGACACCAAGCCATATAACCCGATTAGAAGTCAAAAGGAGAATTATGCAAAGGTTTCACAGCTAATAGTATGTTCTATTTGCTGCGTGGTAGGATGCAAGACGGCTAACGCCTACTGGACAAACCCAACTGACAGCGGAGCCGCTTTCCCCAATCACTACACTGCCCCCATTTCTTCCATAACCGCATCTGATAATGATGGAAGCAAGCATGACAATCAGGGAGACAGTACCTCAGCCAATCCGTCCTTTAGAAGTTGGTCCTGGCAGGCTACCGGGGTTTTTGACTTTCCCACAGCAATTAATGCCTACGCCAACTACTCCGTGGATGCTCTCTCTGGAACAATATCCAGTAACAGCAATACCTCGAGCGCCAATGTGGATTTACAATGCCATGTCGTAGTGGCCGCCCACGATTTCTTCGTCAAAGATTTATCTGATACAGTTGTCAACGGCACCAAGTATCCATCCAGCGCCGCTGTTACTGGCAGTAATACCGGAACTGTTTCAGTTTCTCCGGCTGGCAGTACTATGACGGTTAGTGTGTACGTTGCTGCCAGCACCCACGCCACGGCGTACGCTAACGCTCTGGGTGACTCCGCATCTGCCACTACATCTCAAGCCAACGTGCAAGCTAATTATTTATCTTTTTAAGCACTCTGAAAATCTCATAGTCACCAACAGATGTCGGGTCAAAAAGAATGGGTCAAGCGTCTCCGGCTAATTAGGGACGCTTGACTTGCCATTATAGCTGTAGCCTTAATTGACGATTGGAGTTAAAGAATGAAGTTCTTCACGAATACACTTGCCGTTAGTACTGTTCTTCTCCTGCTGCCACTGCAACTCATTATGGCTGCGCCGCTGCCTTTAGTTGATGACCTACTCAGAGAGAAGATTGCAGTGCCTCAAGCCACACAGATGGATGATTACCTTGTCGAGTTAGGCCGCAATGCCGACATCAACATTTTGGCGGATGTTACAACAGTGCCCGACACTGGGCCGCTCAAGCCGTTTCCCGAAACCTCGGTAGCTCTTTTTACCCAGGAAGACGGCACTGTCGCAGACCAGGTGAAAGAACCCCGACTACTTGGCTTGATTTTAGATTTAGCGCAGCAACAAAAAATGACGCATTTACGTTATGACACCAAAACTTTCCTTTTTTGGAACAGGCCGGATATTCCATCCAAGGCGACACAGGCTCGTAAAATAGTGGCTGGTGAAGATGCGTCAATGCCTAATCTGGTGCGGGATGAACCGCAAGCCCGTCAACTCCAAGCCGAGACCAGCACCCTACTGGCGGCTTATTTTCAGCAAACGCATGGCTGGAATGGGGGTATGGCTAATCTTCCCATTGACGTTAAGTTTGCTGACTTACCAGAAAACATTCGCCACAATCTGACCACATTGGCGCTACAGGCCATGCTGGAGCCGACATCAGCATCAGAGTTCTGGTTTACCGATAAGCCCTGGGCAGAAGCTTTGCTAAAGATACAGGATGCCCCGGCCAGCGATGGTAAACGACATTACACGCAAATGATCACCGTGCAGAGTAACAGCGCCGGGCAACCACGCTACATTTCGATTAACAGGCGTTAATGGGCTGGCCTGCCATCGTGTTGCTTCTGTCGTTGCCACAGCTTAATTTTCTCTTTTGTGAATAATTTAGGTGCCCCATGAAACTCAAGAATTCCAACTTTCTTCGTTCAGTTATGCTCTGCACCTTAACGGCTCATGCTTTTAGTGCCTGGTGCGCCGCCGATCAACAACCGGCTCTTGAGCCACCGGGCAGCGGAGCGCCGCCAAACAATACAGCACAGGGCGCGGCACCCCCTGGAGTTTCCGAGCAGGCCGCTGATTCTCCTGTGGATAAGCCTTTAAGCGCCACCGCTTTAGAACAGGATGCGACCTTAGCTGTGAAGGTATCGTTCGAGGCGAAGCGGCTTCTGCTCAGCGAGGTTCTGCCTAAGCTGCAACAGCAAAGCGGTATTACCCTCCAAACTGCTGTGAACTCTCCGGCCACCCGTGTGCGCCTCACCGCCCGGATCAAAGCTATGCCCCTGTCTCAGTTGATGGGTGCGCTGAGTCGTATGTATGGCATTCAATGGATGAAGACAGGAGAAAAGGTGTATACCCTGCTGGATGGTGGACTGAACCCGGAGCAGATGAAAATGCTACAGATCGGTGATCCCTACTGGTTTACCTTACCTGAACATACTCCCGGCTACCTCACTCAGCAAAGACAGCAAAGCGATGAATTAGCGGATGAGATTATCAACGAGATAGATGTTCAGCAACTCCGAAACCCGCAAGGGGTGCCCCTGGCAAAGCTGTCGGCGGAACTGCAACAGAAAATCCGTCATCATGTTGAGGCTGAACTGGCTGAACCGGTAGTGGAAACCCACAATGCAGCTAAGGAAGCTTTGCAGCAGGCGTGGACACTGCAATTTGGCGTTGATCCAGTTACCAGGGCCTATGCGATAGCTCATAAGACGCCCCTGATTCCGACGTTGCGCATTCTTGCGCCAAATGGCAGCCTTATCACAGAACTTCCCTTAAAGCTGCACGCGCCACTTCCCACTCGCCAAACAACAACGACCCAGCCTGGCCCGGCCACACCGCCAGGGGGTAAGTCATGATGACACCCACATCAAGGAGTTATGCTGCCCCTGAGCATCGGCAACCGGCGGGCTTCACCCTAGTTGAGATTCTGGGTGTTCTAACACTTATAGTCTCACTGGCGGCTCTGCTTTTGCCGATACTGGCCAGTGTCCGCGAAGCCGGACATCGGGTAGGGTGCGCGGGTAACTTGATGCAAATTGGGCTGGCGATGCGGCAGTATACCGATGATAATGCAGGGTTTATCGTGAGCAGTGATTTGCCCAACGGAGACCAGAACTGTTCGTGGGTGGATCGCGTTTACCCGTATGCTCAAACCTCGCACATCTTTGAATGTCCCTCGCATCCCGATGGAGAGTATCAGCCCGGTTGTCCACCCTCAGACGCGGCGCCCATTTCTGAGGATAATCCACTGGGTAAAATTACTTATGACGGCAGTTACATGTTGAATACGATGGTTTTTCCACCCCACCGCGTTCGCAGATCGCAGGTAGTCTACCCGGAAAGCACCATTCAAGTTATAGATGGCAAAGGTAATATAACCGGGCCAGACCCGAAGTTGGGGCCAGGGTTTGCATACGCTGCGATGATGGGCAATAACTTCATCGCTGTGGGGCAAAACCCCATTCCAAACGTAGATGAGTTATTAAAAGCTGGATTAGCCAACCGCCATCGGGGAGGCGTTAATGCGCTGTTTGCGGACGGGCACGTCAAATGGCTGCGCCTGGAAGCCTTAACCAAACGCGGTCTCTGGCGTCTTGATGGGCGTGATAATCCGCCTGACCCACCTCTGGCCCCCACACCCACTCCCTATGCTCCCTAAGAGCAGAGGAACAACTTCGCACTTTAACCATCCACTGGCCCGTAATACAGCCCCCGCGCATCGGCCAAGCGTTGTCCGGTGGCTAACAGGGCTGTTCGCTCTTCGGGAGTCAATGGTTTATAAGCTTTGGCGGTAGCGACGGCCTGGCGCACTTCGTCTTCGCTGGAAAAGCCCATCACGGCGCAGGCGACGTTGGGCAGGCCCAGGGAATACCTCACCGATTGCTCGTAGTGCTCCACGAGAGTGCCGGGCGTCTTGCCATCATAGCGCCAATTGACGGCCCCGCCCAAGACCTTCATGGCGACACTGGCTGTGCCGTGTGCCTGGGCTACGGGCAAGACGATGCCTTCAAAGTCGTAATGGTGACGATCTGCGAAATTGAGAGCGTTCATCGTCAGGTCAATATCACCCGTTTGAATCAGCTTAACAAAGCGTGGTGGTCGCATGTGACCGCTGGTGCCGATAAAGCGGGTGAGGCCGCGCCGCTTGGCTTCTTTCAATCCCGCTAAGGCGCCATCTGGCCCTAAGATGCGCTCCATATCAAAGTCGCCCAGGTTATGGATATGCACGGCATTCACATGATCCACTCCCATGCGTTGGAGGCTTTCTTCCAATTGACGCTGCACACCTTCACGATCCTGGCGGTTTGGATTGACTTTGGTGACGAGAAAGATACCGTCGCGCCGGTTCTTGAACACGCCTTTGAGCTTGCTTTCCGCATTGCCATAATCGGGCGATACATCCACGTAATTGATACCCAGGTCAAGAGCCGTGTTGACAATGCGCTCCGTATCCGCCGCCGAGGTGTTGTCGCTGCCCAAAGGAGCCATGCCAAAGCCAATGAGCGAGACTTTCTCCCCCGTGCGCCCCAGCACGCGCCGGGGTAGGATGGTGTTATCGGCTGCATCGCCCCACACCGGTTGACGCTTTAACAGGGGCGCTGCTATTAATCCACCGGTTAAAGCGGTCACTTGTCCTATAAAACGACGACGTGAATTTGACATGATATTGCTCTCTTTGATTTTCTTCTCCCGCAAGCTACATTATGGCCCAATAGTTAGCATCTGTGCCCAATAGTTAGCATCTGTGCCCATTATTAGCAATTAGCGTGCGCGTAGCGTCAGGGGCTAATGCTTCCTGCAAATTATCCGTTATATATCGAGAGTGCAATCGAGGAGTATTGGTATAATTTACCGTGCTAACCTCAACAGGAAAAGGAGTCAAATCTTGAAGCTCGGACACTGCCCCGCGTGGCTCACCGTGCGGTGGTTTATTTTTGCTTTCAGTGCGATGGTTGCCACGGGAAAATATTCTATCGTGGCTCATGCGGCCCCGGCAGAGCCAGTTAGTTGGCCTGTGGTGCGTCCGCGCGACTCGGTGGATTGGCCTAACGTCGGCAACGATAAAGGCGGAATGCGCTTTTCAGAACTCCGGCAAATTAACCGGAATAACGTGAAGAATCTCAAAGTGGCCTGGGTCTATCACACCAAGGACGCCAACGCCCAGGCTAATACTACGATTGAATGCACGCCGGTGGTGGTGGACGGAGTGCTTTATCTGACGACGGTTAAGACGAAAGTTGTAGCACTTGATGCCGCGACAGGCCATGAGCTTTGGAGCTTTGATCCCCACGTTGGCAGATCGCCCAATGGCTTTGCCCGGCCCGTGACCAGCGGCGGAGTTAATCGCGGTGTCGCTTATTGGTCGGATGGTCTGTTCAAAGGCCAACGACGTGTTGTGGTTGGCCTGGCCGATGGACGTTTAATTTCCTTAGATGCCTATACTGGCAAGCCCGACCCAGCCTTTGGTAAAGACGGCGAAGTTGACATGAGTGCAGGATTGGAGCGAGACATCTCTGGTCTGGGCTATGGCCCCACTTCGGCACCGGCTATTTTTGAGAATCTCATTATCGTCGGCTATTCGGTTAGTGAGTCGCAACCATCGGCTCCCGGTGATATTCGCGCTTTCGACATCCACACCGGACAGCAAGCCTGGCGCTTTCATACCGTCCCCTGGCCCAATGAGTTCGGCCACGAAGGTTGGCAAGGCGACTCCTGGAAAGAGCGTGGTGGCGCCAACGCCTGGGCGGGTTTCACAGTGGACACGCAGCACGGCATTGTGTTCGCGGGCACCGGCTCGGCCACCAGCGACTTCTATGGGGCCGACCGCAAGGGCGATGATCTTTTTGCCAACTGCACCCTGGCCCTCGATGCGCGCACCGGTAAGCGCCTCTGGCATTTCCAGACCGTGCGCCACGATTTATGGGATCACGACAACCCCTGCCCACCCGTTGTCGTTTCGGTGCGGCATGATGGGCAAATAGTGGATGCCGTGGCGCAGCTCACTAAGACAGGCTACTGTTTCCTTTTAGATCGGCTAACTGGCAAACCGCTTTTTGGCGTGCAGGAGCAGATAGCCCCAGCCTCGGACATTCCGGGGGAAGTCGCCTCGTTAACCCAGATTGTGCCATTAAAGCCACCGCCCTTCTCGCGTCAGGGATTTACCGACGGCGATATTACCAATATCTCTCCTGAAGCCCATACCTTTATCGCTAATGCCTTGAAAACGCACCATTATGGTAGCCCCTTTACACCGCCAAGTGTGCAAGGCAGCGTCATCGCTCCGGGCTTTCATGGTGGGGCCACCTGGAGCGGCGGGTCCTTTGACCCGACCACCGGTTGGCTCTACGTCAACTCCAACAATACACCTTACCTTTCCCTGTTGCACAGTGTGGACAAAGATAAGCCTGATTATGCCTTCGATGGCTACACGTACTTCAACGATGCCCAGGGCTACCCGGCTATCAAGCCACCGTGGGGCAATCTGACAGCGATTAACCTCAATACCGGAGAATTCGCCTGGCAAATTGTGTTAGGCGAGTTTCCCGAACTCAAAGCCAGGGGCGTGCCCCAAACCGGCACCGAGAACTTCGGTGGCACGATTGTGACGCAGGGTGGTTTGATCTTCATTGGTGGCACTAAAGATGAGATGTTCCATGCCTTCGACAAAGGAACGGGCAAGCTGCTGTGGCAATACAAACTGGATGCAGGCGGCTATGCCACCCCCTGCACCTACTCCGTGAATGGTCGTCAATTTGTGGTCATCGCCGCTGGCGGTGGTGGCAAGCTACGCACCAAACCGGGCGATTCCTACGTTGCTTTTGCGTTGCCGCAGTAGGTAGTAGCCCTCACACTCCACTACCAATTTATTGAACCGCAGAGACGCAGAGGGCACAGAGAAGAAAAAGATATTCTACGTTTTCCTCTGTGCCCTCTGCGTCTCTGCGGTTATTTATCTTTATGAGAAAGCTCTATTCTGTGTCAAAGCCAGAATCATCGTGGAAGCCAAAGGCGAAAATACATGTTGCCATCAGGCTGGCAACGGTGGCCCAGGCGAAGAGGTGGGGCAGGCTGACTTGGGCGAGATGGCCGGAGAGAAAACTGCCAGCGATACGCGATGTGCCGACGATGAGCATGGTGTAAAGCCCTTGAATCGAACTGCGATAGTGGTCGCTGGCGTGGCGGTTCAGATAAAGTGCAGGTGCTACAGACGTGCTGACAACGACCAGGCCATGCACTGCCTGAGTCGCTACCACCACCGCGACGATTGGGCAAAACGCGAGAACGGCCATGCGCAAGCTGATACCCAGCGTGCCCAGCACCATAAATCTTTTCAGCCCCAGCCGACGCAGCAGCCAACCAAAGCTCAACATATAGCCAATCTCGCAAACGACGCCGACGTTGTAAATCGGGCCAAGCCATTGTTGTTGCACGCCTAACACTTGTGTGAGATAAAGCGGAAAGAACGCATAGTAAGCGGAAGAGGCTAGGAGTGCCAGCAGCATCCCGACGCAAAAGATGAACACAGTCGGGCGCAGCAGAGCGCGTCCCGCCTCGGCGGTTGGCAAGCGATTAGAACCGTCTGTTACAGCCGGAGTGGTGATAGGCTCTAACTCTGGCAAGCGCAGGGAGTTGATTAATCCCAGGACAGAAAAAGCCGCTGCCATGAAGAGAACACTATTGATAGCGGCCCCCTGATGTAAGGTGCCAAATAGCAGGAGGCTGGGGAAGATGAATCCGATGGTGCCCCAGACGCGAATCTGGTGATAAGGTATGACACTTTCTCCCCCGGCTTCGCGCTGGCGTTGCACCGCAAAGTTCAGACCGTCTTGAATGGGCGACATGGCCACGTAAGCCAGGCTGTACAGGCACAAGAAGATGACGCTGGGCCAGAAGCCAGTCACAAAATAGAGAGCGACTAACGCCAGCCCGCTCAGGCCAAAGATACCGGCAAGCAGACGGCGTGCATCCTGATGGCTATCAGCTAAAAGGGTGATTAATACTGGCGTAAATAAAATAGCGACATTAGACGCTCCTGTAGCATAACCGATTTGTGCGGCGGTCAGGCCTTGCTGTTTGAGCAGAACGGGTAGGAATGGCCACAAGCTGCCCATCACGGCATAAGCCAGGAAATACTGCCGCTTAACACTTTCAACATCGCCCCATCTCCGCGCCCACCGTTGGTGCCACTGTCGTCTACCGACCAAATTTTCGTCCACAATAAAAGTTTGCTCTTTCTTTTGGATGACATTATCGGCCCCAAGCTTACAGCAATCCCAAGGCCAACGATGCACAGCATCAGGCTTTTATTTTTAGCAGGAAGGTAGGGGAAGAGGAAAGCAGGAGGGAAACAAGAGTGAACCACAATCATCGGTTACGTACTTCCAAGAGATTTGAACAAAATCGGCTAAGCTGCGGCGTAGGAGCCACTGTCATGTTGAGCGCAGCGAAACATGATGGACTTACCATTGTTAGGTTCTTTTATTTTGTGAGATGTTCTTAACAGTTTATTGGTTTTGGTTTCCCTTCCTGCTCTCCTCTTCCCCTGTCTTCCTGCTAAATCAGGCAATCCATTTGCTCAAGATTATGTGGGGAGCATTAAGCTACAAAGGAGTCGGAGTATGCCAGAAGGAAATAATGGGAGTGGGACAGCCAGTGGCATTGTGTCTCAGGTGCAGCAGACCGTGCAGCCCACCTTAGAACAGGCGCAGCAGAAAACGGGGGCGCTCGTAAGTCAAGTGCAACAGCAGGCGACTTCACAGGTGGAACAGCAGAAGCAACAAGTCGCTAACAGTTTCGGGACGGTGGCCGAGACACTAAGACAAACGGGGCAGCAATTGCGTGATAATGATAGTGGCGTGGTAACTCGATATGCGGCGCTGTATGGCGAGACAGCGGCCAAACAGTTAGAGCAGTTCTCCAACTATTTACGGGATACAGACACCAGCCAACTCATTCACGAGGTCGAAAATTTCGCCCGTCGTAATCCAACTCTTTTTGTCGGCGGAGCCTTTCTCCTGGGCCTCGTCGCGGCCCGCTTCCTCAAGAGCAGCCCCCCGCCTCCCCCACGGAACAGCACGCATATTCACGGGATTAGCAGCATTACGCCAGAAGGTGGTTCATTTTATCCGATGTATCGAATGCGGGCGGAAGAGGGATGATGCAATTAATAGGACGCAAAACTGCGTTATGCTACGCCACGCAAGCTGACGCTATTTTCTAAATGGCGTTTAAATAGCGCATGAAATGAGTGAGCGCAGTTAGCGTCCCATTTTATCTGGACTCTCATCAAACGAGAATATCCTTCACCACATTAGCTTGAATGGTGCCAGTGAGCTTCTGGTCAAGACCCTGGAAGCGGAAGGTGAGTCGCTCGTGATCAATGCCCATACAATGCAAAATGGTGGCATTGAGGTCACGCAGATGCACCGGGTCTTTGACGATGTTGTAACTGAAGTCGTCAGTCTCGCCATAGACAAGGCCGGGCTTAACACCGCCACCAGCCATCCACATGGAGAAACAGCGCGGATGATGGTCACGACCGTAATTTGTTTCGGTGAGAGTACCTTGGCTGTATACGGTGCGTCCGAATTCGCCGCCCCAGACGACGAGGGTATCTTCCAGTAAGCCACGCTGCTTGAGGTCTTTAATCAAAGCGGCGCAAGCCTGGTCTACATCCTTGCACTGAGCACTGATTTCGGATGGCAAGTTATTGTGCTGATCCCAACCACGATGGAAGATTTGCACCACGCGCACGCCCCGCTCAATCAGGCGACGCGCTAAAAGGGTGCTGGCGGTGAAGGTGCCGGGTTGATGTACTTCTGGGCCATACATTTCCAGGGTTTCTTTCGACTCGCTGGAAAAATCGGCCAGGTCGGGCACACTCGTTTGCATCCGAAACGCCATTTCGTACTGGGCGATGCGAGTTTGCGTTTCCGGGTCGCCAAAGCGATTGTAAGTTTCTTCGTTCAGCTTGTTCAAATCTTCCAGCATGGCACGACGCGCATCGCGGTCTACACCTGGTGGGTCTTTGATATACAGCACCGGATCACCGACGCTGCGCAATGCCACCCCCGCATATTTAGAAGGAAGATAGCCACTACCCCACAAACGGCTAAAGAGGGCCTGAATGCTGCCCTTGGCCGACCACTTGGGCGTCAGCACCACAAACGCTGGGAGGTTATCACTGACACTACCTAAACCGTAGGTGAGCCACGAGCCAAGGCTGGCTCGTCCGGGCAACTCATTACCAGTCATCAAAAACGTGGTGGCCGGGTCATGGTTGATGGACTCGGTAAAAGCACTCTTAATGAGGGTGATGTCGTCTACAATGCCGCTGGTGTGCGGCAACAATTCACTGACCCATGTCCCTGTCTTGCCATATTGCTGGAACTTGAACATGGATGGCGCCACGGGAAAACGCGCTTGTCCACTGGTCATGGTCGTGATGCGCTGGCCCATGCGAATGGAATCCGGTAAGTCCTTGTTATACTGCGCCTTCAAATCGGGTTTATGGTCGAAGAGATCAAGCTGCGAGGGTGCACCGTTCATTTGAAGATAAATAATGCGCTTGGCCTTGGGTGCAAAGTGCGGCAGCCCTGGTAATGAAGGATAGACAGAGGAGCCGTAGTTTTTAGCCGCTTCAGCAGTTTTCGCGGCGGCAGCGTGGGCCACGCCATTACCTAACCCATAGCGGCCCCCCAGCAGGTTCAGGGCGATAGCCCCCAGGCTCAGACCCGTATTGGCGATGAACTGGCGGCGCGATTGGAGAATGCCAAATTCACGAGCCGGGCCATGACCCAACAATCCTTCACAGCCTGTTGCATCACGCAATTCGACTTCGTGCGCCATCTCCTGCTCAATGAACCCTTCGTATTGATCTGCCATGAAAAATGATCCTCTATTTGTCCTCACGAACGAAGGGCACGATAAATCATGCCCCTACAGGGCGTCCTACGGACGCTTGGCGGTTTGTCCGCCTTTCTACCGGCTATTGAAATACAATACCCGGCCCTAACTAATTCTTCGTCACGGTCTCGTCCAGGTTCAACAGCACACTGGAAACCATTGTATACGCCGCCAGTTCCACCGGGTCGAGTTTAGTGTCAGGTGCTGATTCGCCATTGGTAATGACTTGTTTAGCCGCCTCCGGTTTCGTCTTAAAATGAGCCAACTGTTTGGCCAGGGCATCCTTTAAGATACTCATTTCCCGCGCTGTCGGATAACGGGCTGTGGCAATGCGGAAGCCGTAAGTGATGCGCTCGTCCTCTTTTGTGCCGCCGGAACTTAAGATGCGTTGCGCCAGGGCACGCGCCGCTTCAAAGTGCTGTACGTCGTTCATTAAGACCAAAGCTTGCAATGGCGTATTGCTGCGTTCGCGGCGTAGACAAAACGCTTCGCGTGCAGGTGCATCAAAAACGCTCACCGATGGCGGTGGGGCCGTGCGCTTCCAGAAGGTGTACAGGCTGCGCCGATAGAGGGCACTACCATGATCTTGCACATAATGGTCAGTATCCGAACCGGGATAAGCCAATGGCTCCCAGATATTAATGGGTTGATAAGGCTTAACTCCATGCCCGCCCAACTTCAGGTCTATCAAGCCGCTGACAAAGAGTGAGTTATCCCGAATCTCTTCGGCATCCAGGCGGAAGCGCGGGCCACGGGATAGCAAACGGTTATCGGGGTCGAGTTCGCGCAGTTGTGGCGTGACATGTGAGTCCTGACGATAGGTGGCACTGGTAACAATGAGTTTCACCATATGCTTAATATCCCAACCGTTGTCGCGGAACTCCACCGCCAGCCAGTCGAGCAATTCGGGATGCGTGGGAGGTTCGCCCTGCGCGCCAAAGTCGCCTGCGGTTTTGACCAGACCTATGCCAAAGCATTGCGACCACAACCGGTTCACATAAACACGAGCTGTAAGGGGGTGTTCCGGGGAAACCAACCACTTGGCGAAATCCAGTCGTGTCGCACGTCCCTGCGCCTTCAGCGGTGGCAGAATGGCGGGCGTCCCTGGTTGCACCACGTCACCCGGTTTATCATACTGGCCGCGAATCATCAGATGCGCTTCGCGCGGTTGAGGCAAATCGGCCATAACCAGCGATGCTGGCACTTCGGCTTCGAGCTTCTTCTTTTTGTCTTCAATGGCAGCGACTTCGCCCTGCATCGAATTTACGATGTCTCGCGTGCCGGAGTAAACAGTGGAAAGATAATACTCGTGCAGTTTCTGATTCTGCTCTGGCTTGCGCTCTTCTGGCTTGACCTTCTGGAAGATGTCCCGAATCTCTTGCGGCACATCTTTACCAGGGTCCTTGCCATTGTATTTCAGTTCCCAGGCATGTTGCGATAACTCAGGGTCAGTGGCGGGGTTAGAGTCATAACTCACACCGACATGATCCCAGTAAACGGTGCCCCCGCTTTGCGTAAAAGCGATGCCGCTGAACATGGTGCCAGGTTTGAGTTGTAAGTCGGCGACCTTGACTTCCAGACGCACCCACTCACCCGTTTTGGGCAGGTCGCCACCCTGAAGCTTGGAGGTTGTGCCTTTGTCACCAAAGGGGATAGCGTCCGGGTCACCCCAGTTGACGCGATGACTCCACTGCCCGGTATTGAACTGGAGCATAATGGACTTAGGCGGATTCTGCGGGTCAAGATAGACATAGGCGAAGATGGTGCCCTGGGCTGGCACCTTGAAAGGTTCTTTCAGGCCATCGAAAAAGTCCTGGATGGTGCCCTCGCCACTCTTCTTGATCGCCCGCTTACCACTCTTAACTGGCCCCTGATCTTCAGTGATGAAATTCGTTGGCTGCCCATCAAAATGCGCGGCAGCATTAACCGGAAAGTTGTCTTCGACCCAGATGGTCTCAACTTTGGTCGTAGCGGGCAGCGGATTTTGGGTGGCCGGGTCGGTATAGGCTATTTTAGCGACGGCCTCTTTAATCTTCTGCTGAACGCCACTAATGTCTTTGTCATATTGCGCAAGCTGTTTGTCTTGCTCGGCTGTCGGCAGCCGCAGCACCGGGGGCGTCCGCATAATGTTGCCGTCCATCGCAGGGTCGGCGGCGGAATTATAGAACGCATAGAGTTGATAGAACTCTTTCTGCGAAATCGGATCGAATTTGTGGTCGTGGCAAACCGCGCAGCCAGCGGTCAGGCCCATAAAGACGGCGGAGGTCGTTTCAGTGCGGTCTACGGCGTAGCGGAAGAGCGATTCAGCATCAATCGAGCCACCCTCGTTGGTGGTCGGAGAGCAGCGACCAAACCCGGTAGCCACTAACTGGTCGCGAGTCGGATGCGGCAACAAATCACCGGCTAACTGATCAATGGTGAATTTGTCATACGGCAGGTTATCATTAAATGCCTGCACCACCCAGTCACGGTAAGGCCAGATGGCGCGTTCGTTGTCAAAGTGCAATCCGTGAGTATCGGCATAACGAGCGGCATCCAACCAGTAGACGGCCATGTGCTCGCCATAATGCGGCGAATTCAAGAGCCTGTCTACAACTTTCTCATAGGCGTTGGGTGACTTGTCGGCCAGAAAAGCATCCACTTCCGCTGGCGTCGGTGGCAGACCAGTCAGATCAAAGCTAACCCGCCTTAATAATAGTGACTTATCGGCTTGTGCGGATGGCTTAAGCCCATGCTTGGCCAGTTCCGCCGCGATAAAGTAATCAATGGGATTCTTTGCCCACTTTGGATTAGAAATCTGCGGTAGCGGCGCTTTGCGCGGCGCAATAAAGGCCCAGTGCGGCTGATACTCCGCGCCTTCGGCAATCCAACGTTTGAGCTTCTCTTTTTGCTCGTCGGTGAGAGTCTTGTGAGCATCGGCGGGCGGCATTCTGACATCAGCATCTTTGGCAAAAATGCGCTTGATAAGTTCGCTCTGGTCTGGTTTACCCGGTACAATTGCACCCTTCTCGACAGCGACATCGCGCTGATCGAGGCGCAAACCTGCCTTACGCCGGTTCTTATCGGGGCCGTGGCAGAGAAAGCAATTATCCGATAAAATCGGTCGAATATCCCGGTTGAACCCCATCTTTTCTGCGGGCTGCGAGCCTATAGACTGAGAACTGATGGTAGTCAGGGTGACCAGTGGAGCAGAGGTCGGTGCAGTGAGTGCAGTCTTATGGCCTGCCGCTGCTGGCTTAGGGTTTTTTGGCTTGACGGACGCGGACTTGGAGTTGACAGGCTTTTTGGGAGCCGCTTTGGGAGTGGTTTTGGCAGGGGCCGCACCATACGGTGCCCCTTCACTAACCCATTGCTTTAAGATGTTAATTTGCTCGGCGGTCAGGGTCTTGTGCGACTGGGGTGGCGGCATCATTTCGTCTACGTCTTTAGTAACGACGCGCTTAATGAGTTCGCTTTTATCAACATTGCCCGGCACAATCGCGCCCTTATCGAGGGCCGCTTTACGATCATCAAGGCGCAAACCACCTCGGTGCTTTTCCGGCCCGTGGCAACCAAAGCAGTTATTGGCTAAAATGGGGCGCACGTCCCGCTCATATTGCACCTTCTTGGCGGCACCGGAACTGGCCCCCTGCGCCACGGGCGTGACGGTGGCGGCATCTGATGTGGCTTGCAGTGGCACCCACCGGGGAGATGCTGATTCGCCTTCTGCAAAGGCGACAAGAGTAAAAGGCAGTAATAAAGCGGCTCCAACCCAGAGATAACGCACCAGACTATCTGATAAAAATAGACGTGACATAACAGAGAATGGTATTTTCATACAATAACTTAGAGCTATTAAAGTGTTAATAGTTGTAATTAGGGTTTGATTAGTTTAACGCACTCCTTAACATTATGCTCCCTACTTTTGATATTCTCTGAACTGGCCTTTAACTACAGGCACCAGAAGAGCGGCTCGCTTTATGGGGCCGCTCTTCTTTTTTCACCATTACAGAACTACTATGGTGCGCCGGGCAGATGAAATGGGGTCTGTAAGTAGGCGGCGGCCCGTTCGCGGAAGTAGCCGCCATCGTCGTCGGCAACGGTGGCGCGGCGCGTGTTGCCGTTGATGGCTGCTGGGTTGGTGATGCTGTCACGCTCAGCGTCGGTGTTGGTTGTGGTGTTCGTATCACCGCGACCAAATAGCAGCCCGATGACACCGGCCTGTGCCCAGGCTGCGAGATGGCGCTGCCCATAGGCGGCATCTAAGAAGTACTGCACGCGGTTGTCTTGATAGTGTCCCGGAGTGTTATCACAGGAAAGCATTTTGGTGTTACCCAGGGGAATCTGCCATACAATAATGCGGCGTTGGACTTTACGGTTAAGATAACCAATCCAACTGGCTACGCGAGCGAAGTTGGGCAGACGCAGATCACGTTCGTCCCACCAAGTGTTCTGCCCCCGCACAATCTGCTTATAAGCGGCATCCCGATCCGCGACATCCACAAAGACCAGATTCCAGCCTGCGCCTAAGGCACTAAGCCAGGCTCCGGTGCGCTCAGCGTTAGCTTTCACATTATAGGATGGATCGGTATTGAGGGTGATGTCGGTTCCCTCCGCCCACGTTGAAGCGTGCAATGCCAGCAAGACTTTAGGCGCATAGCGGTCGCGCAGTCGCACCAACATTTGAGCAAAACCTACCGCGTTGTTGGGTAATTCCGTAGCATCCGCGTGCCCCGAACTGGCGACTTTCACGGTGTAGAGGGCAGGGGATGATTTGGTCATCATCATGTAGCCCCACGTATCCGGTTCGACATGCACTAACACAGGCTTGCCGAAAGCGGCGCACTTCTGCATGAGCAATTTAAAGTCGTTGTAGTAAGCTTTCATGCAGTTCGCATCGTTGAACTTAGCCACATAAGCGGGCAGCGTTTCATCATAGGGACGCGGATTGGACGCCAGGATTTGATAGTAAGTGAAAACCGGGAGGCAATGCGCCTGGCCGCTGTTGTTTAAGTAGTAAGTGGCATACTGGCCAGTGGGCGAGTTCCAGTAAGTCCAGTTATTCGGCGTGTTGACGCCACCAGTGAGATAGGTATAACGCGCACTCCAGGGAATGTGGCTTTGCACCAGCCAATTATAATCATCGGGTAAGCTGGACAAACCTAACATCATGTTGGAACCCAGCGCAGCCGGAATGACTCCCTCCGGGGCACCAGCCGGTGTCGGTTGTGGCGTAGCGGTGGGCTGAGGTGTTGGCGTGGGGGTGACGCCATCGTTAATCAAGCGAATAGAATCAACATAGAAAGTGCCCTGGCTACTGGCGGTGCCGTTTTGCCAGACCAATCCCGTGAGAGGTTGATCCGACAAATCTAAATCGGCCAGGGGAATGGAAACCGCTTTCCACGCATTAGCCGCCACGCCACCAGGGAGATAACGCGACAGAGGGACTTGCACTGGCTTGCGACCTGATAAATCCTCGGCATAGACATACAAGTTTTGTCCGCCGCTGCCACCCCCATGAATCCAGAACTGCAAATGGGTGTAGCCATCGAGCGGCACACTGGTATGATGCAGATAGAGTCCGCCCCATCCAGCTTTATAGGTAACACTGATGGAATGGGTGCCAGATTTGACAGGACTATTGGCTGCCAGATTAATGGTGGAATCCCAGGACCAGTCTGCCCAGCCTGTGGACAGGGCATCTTCGTAAATTGAGCGCGGCGCAGTTGCGGCCTGCGAGCCACACGCCACCAGGGTAAGTAGCCCGATAGCTAACACTACAGGCGTAATCACTGAACGGCCAAGCAGATACAGTCTTTGTTGAGAAGTGCGAGTAATCATACAGACAGCGTCTATCAGCAATAAGTTTGCCATTATAATAGTTGGCCTAATAAACGAGGGGCGTTGTGGTACCTGCTGCAATTTAGGGGAGATGGATAGTGGCAGATTCAATTTATTAGGTATGCTGGATTTATGATGAGTTTTAACCGTGACGAGACAATCGCACAACTAACCAGTGGTAACGAGGTTTTTGACTTCGCCATTATTGGGGGTGGCGCGACGGGTTTGGGAGCCGCCGTTGATGCGGCGGCGCGGGGCCATCGGGTTGCGTTAATCGAGCAAGCAGATTTCTCCAAGGGCACTTCCAGCCGCAGCACGAAACTGGTGCATGGCGGGGTGCGCTACCTGCGCTAGGGCAATATCTCATTGGTGCTGGAAGCTTTGAAGGAGCGTGGTTTGCTATATGCCAATGCGCCTCATCTCGTGCATAACATGGCCTTTGTCATTCCCAACTATAGTTGGTGGGAAGGCCCTTTTTATGGGATTGGGATGAAAGTCTATGACCGCATGGCGGGCAAGCTGGGGCTAAGTCCATCGCGGGTTTTAAGCAAAACTGAGACGCTGGAACTGATTCCCACGGTCGAGCAAGATAATTTAGTTGGGGGTGTTATCTACCACGATGGGCAGTTTGATGATGCTCGTTTAGCCATCAGCCTGGCCCGCACTGCTGCCGACCTGGGTGCGGTGGTGGTGAACTATGTCCGCGCCGTGGGGCTTATCAAAGAAAAAGGTATTCTCTGTGGCCTGGAAGCCGAAGATGTTGAGAGCGGGCGGCCCCTAACTATTCGCGCTAAGTGCATCATCAATGCCACGGGTGTTTTCGTAGATGAGATACGCCAGCAGGATGAGCCTGCTTCGCCCTCCCTGGTCACGGCCAGCCAGGGCATTCACATCGTGTTGTCGAAGGAGTTCTTGCCGGGGGCTGCGGCGATCCTCATTCCTAAAACAGCCGATGGCCGGGTGCTTTTTGCCGTCCCGTGGCATGAGCATGTCGTCGTCGGTACTACCGATACTCCCGTGCCCTATCACACTTTGGAACCCCGCGCCCTGGAGGAGGAAAAGCAGTTCATCATGGCTCATGCCGCGCAATACTTGTCCAAAGACCCTACACCAGCGGATGTGCTCAGTGTGTTTGCCGGATTGCGTCCCCTTGTCAAACAGGGCGATGGCACCAATACCGCCGCGCTGTCGCGGGATCACACTATTCTTGTTTCTGAGTCGGGGCTGATTACCGTCACAGGGGGCAAATGGACGACTTACCGCAAAATGGCGCAAGATGTGATAGATCAAGCCGAAATTATTGCTGATGTGGAAAATCGGCCTTGCACCACGCCACAACTTCCGATTCATGGCTGGACAAGTGCCGCCATTCCTGAACCGCACCTGCAAGTTTATGGGGCGGATGCGGCGGCTATCCGTCAACTACTCAGCGAGAATCCGTCGCTGCAAGAACGCTTATCGCCCATGTTGCCTTACCAATCTGCCGAAGTGGTCTGGCACGCGCGGCATGAAATGGCGCGCACAGTGGAAGATGTGCTATCTCGCCGTACACGAATCTTGCTGCTCAATGCGCGGGCGAGTATCGAGGCGGCACCAAAAGTCGCGCATCTGCTGGCGCGTGAACTGGGGCACGATGCTCATTGGGAAATGGAACAGGTTGCTGCTTATCGCAAATTAGCCGAGGGCTATTTATTTTGACAAGAGAAAGTGGATAGCCTGTCAGTAAACCATTATGTCATCATCCTTCGGGCAGTGCCCCGCTTGCGGTGCCCCAAACCCCTATAACCAAACCCTTTGTAGTCAGTGCCAGGCGCGTCTGCCGTGGGCGGAGGCTTTGGAACAGGCCCATCAGTCCGGTTGGCAAGCGGCGCAAGAGACAACGCATGAGGCGCTCAAGCAAGATAAGCTTTATCTCAAAGTGCTTGAGCTAATGCAGGCCGCTTTATATCAGCGCGATTTTAGGCTCAAGCAATTAACAGTGTTCGGAGCAAGCATTCATAGCATGACGGGCTATGACACAACTGAACTCACTGCCGAGGTGTGGGTGAGTCTGGTGCAGGAAACGATCATGCGCGGGCCAGCGGCGGGTCTATCGTTGGGCGAAGCATTAACCCTATCGAGAGCTGGACAGTTGCCTTATTGGAGCGCCGATTATCGCATCCGCACCCGCAGTGGCGAAGAACGCTGGGTATCCGATGATTCCATCCTGCTGACGGACGCTACCGGACAGCGCGTGGCAAGCCTTGGCGTTTTGCAGGATATTACCGTGCGCAAAGCGATAGAGACCCAGTTGCGTCGCCGCGAAGAATATTTCCGCGCTGTAACGGAGAATGCTCTCGATCTGATTTCACTGTTAGATGCCCAGGGCAACGCGTTGTATCAAAGCCCTTCCCTGGAGCGTGTATTGGGCTATCGCCCGGATGAATTAATCGGCCAGAATGTCTTTGCCTTGCTGCACCCCGATGATAGGCCAGCCGTGGTGACACTATTTGCCGATAAAGTTGTGGAAGCTGCTGCCACGGCCACCATCCAGTATCGGTTTCGCCACAAGAACGGGGGGTGGCGTTGGATGGAAAGTGTCGCTAATAACCAGTTGCATAATCCGGCGGTGGGAGCGGTTGTCATCAATTCCCGCGACATCACGGAGCGTAAGCAAGTGGAACAGGCGTTGCGCGAGAGCGATGAACGCTTCTACCTGGTAGCCCGCGCCACTAATGAAGCCATCTGGGATTGGGACTTACGCGCCGATACAATATGGTGGAGCGAAGGCTTTCAGGCCCTCTTTGGCTATTGCCCGGAGCAGATTCAGCCCGGCTCAGAATCGTGGACGAGCCGTATCCATCCTGAAGAATTGGAGCGGGTAACGCAGGGGATTCACACGATCATTGAGAGTGGGCAAGAGATGTGGACAGATGAATACCGCTTCCGTCGCGCCGATGGCACCTACGCCGATATTTTTGATCGTGGTTACGTGCTCTATGATGAGAATAGGCAGCCTGTGCGGATGGTTGGCTCGATGTTAGACATCACCGCTCGCAAGCAGTCCAGGGCACAACTCCAGGAGTATGCCGGAAAATTAGAGCGCAGCAATCAAGAACTCCAGGAATTCGCCTATGTTGCTTCCCATGATCTACAAGAACCCCTGCGCAAGATTCAAACTTTCGGAGATCGGCTGCTCAGTACACGCAGCCACCTCTTAGACGAGACCGCGCACGACTATTTGCAGAGAATGCAAAATGCCGCAGCCCGCATGAATCTACTGACTCAGGACTTGCTGGCATTATCGCGTGTCACGACGCAGAGCCGTCCCTTTAAAGAGGTCTCATTAGCTGAGGTGGTGCAAGGTGTGCTGCTGGATTTAGAATTGCGCATCGAGCAAACTGGTGCTACGGTAGAAGTTGATCCTTTACCCACCATCGAAGCTGATCCGGCGCAGATGCATCAACTGCTGCTGAACCTGATAAACAACGCCCTCAAATTTCAACGCTCCGGCGTGCCGCCCATCGTCCGCGTTCAATCTCAGGTGTTGGCGGATAGTGACCTATACCGCATCACCGTGCAAGACAATGGCATTGGCTTTGATCCCAAATATGTGGAGAAAATTTTCTTGCCCTTTCAACGCTTGCACGGTCGCAGCGAATATGAAGGCACCGGGATGGGCTTAGCCATCTGTCGCCGCATCGTAGAACGGCATAACGGTAGCATTACAGCGCAGAGTGAACCCGGCGCAGGCACCACTTTTCTTATCACCCTGCCTGCCAAACAGAATAGCAATGCACTAACTCCAGAAGCCTCAAGCTCGTAAAAGAATTGACCGTGAGAAGAAAATAGCCTGCGATAGAGTAAAATAATAGATAGCACAGTTTATATAAATTGTGCTGCATAGCTAAGTTTAATAGCTTACGCTTCAGGTCAGGTAAGGAGGATAACACAGTGAGAGAACCCACTCGCCGGTTTGTACTCCTGGTGGCAGAGGATAACGAGGGGGACCGCCGCTTAACGCAAGAAGCCTTAGCAGACAATCCGCTTGACCTGGATTTGCGTTTTGTAGAAGATGGGCAGCAGTTGTTGGATTATCTGCGGCATCAAGGCACATACAGCGATCCTCAGAACTCACCCCATCCTGGCCTTATCCTTTTAGACCTGCACATGCCTCGCAAGAACGGGCATGAAGCCCTACGAGAAATCAAGAGCGACGCCACCCTGCGTGACATCCCGGTTGTCGTGCTGACCACTTCCCAGGAACCTGCTGATTTATGGCAGAGCTTCGATTTTGGTATTACCCACTTTATGGCTAAACCGCTTGATTCAGTGGCATTAGCGAATTTGATCGAAGAGTTTGGTGCTTACTTCCGCCGCCAGCATCGTTGAGAATCCTGATTTGGTGTGAACTCGGTGGTCGGTTGTCTGTAGTCGGTAGTCGGTTTTGGAGCAGTTCTGATAACAATTCCCGCAGTAGCAGTTCCCCAGCAGTGATGTGGCACTTCCTCTTCAGGTAGTGGTGGTGGCGGCAACAGTTGGTAAGCCTGCTGCTACCTTATTGGAGTCTTGCGCTACACTAGCCTTGCGCTACACTCTTAGTTTATGGCTGAAACGCCCGCTAAACCCCTCATTCAACCGGAAGACATTTGCTCGCCAGAGTGGGCCGAATGGTACCGCCTCACCCCGGCTGAGCGCTGGGCGCAAAGCGAAAAGTTGTGGGCCATCTACCTCGAACTAGGAGGTTCGCTTGATCCCGAACCCGATACGCAAAGTCCTTTCTTCGATGCGAACGCACCAGGTGCAGGCATTACTGATGGGCGGTCAAGTCTGCGTGTTTTACGGCGCAGCGGAATTTAGCCGGGATATGGGTATAGAATGTAAAAGGTGATGCTTAACGCTCACAATTTATATTTGAATATTCTATTAAGGTCGTTATTAGCGGTAAATGTCACGGCGGTGGCCAATGTCTATAATCAGCACGCGTAACACGTCATCCTCAATGCTGTAGATAATGCGATAATCGCCAACACGCACGCTGTCCCCCATTTATGAAAAGAAGTGGTAGCTTATGCATGTGCCACAGCTTACGGCTCCGTATGGGCATAAGTTTACTTCAAGAGTTGCACCTCATGTAAGCAATCCTAACACAGACGGTGCTGCTAAGATTTACAAGGTTTATCACTGTCCTGGCGACACATGAGATAGGGCGACACTATGCGGGTCAACCACCGTGATGCTTTCCCCTATGCTGTAACGATGGAAGTCATTCCCATTAAAGGTAAGCAGGTGAGTCAAACCATGCACTTTCATGGCAGCTATGAGGCGGGCGTCATGCGCCGTTTTGCCACTCACTGTATAAGCTGTTACAATGCGCTTCCATTCAGCAAAAATGACCGAGGTGTCAGGTAACAGGTGAAAAGAGGCTTCAAATTGTGCTATTGAAGCCTGGGCCTGGGCCGGAGATAACCCTAATCCATTAACTGCTGTGGGTCGAGTCGCGGCCACCCAAAACTCAATTAAATTCTGAGGTATTAAGCATAGCGGTGCGCCAGTAGTGGCTAAAAACCGGAGAGCTTGGCGAGTGGTAGCGTGATGTGAATGCGAGGCATCCACATCACGTAAGAGAATATTGGTATCCACCAGATACAGCACAGGCTTAGCGGAAGCACCTGCTAAGGGATTGGCCGTAGCTGCGGTCACAATTGCACGTCCTCACGTTCAGAGTATCCATAGATATCAGACTCCGCAGAGCGGCTGGTGTCATCCAATGGAGCCAAACCGGTGCGTGTCTGGTAAGCGGAAATAGCATCTAAGGCCGCAAGGGTTTTCCCTTCCCCAGTAGGAACCACAAGAGTTAATGGCTCGCTCTGATCCAGACGATTAATACGGCCCGCTCTTTGTAAGAGCTTGGTTGAAGTGGCGAGATAAACAGTTAAGGCATCCAGAGCTATATCAGTAGGTTCCATGCCTAACTGTTCGGCCTGAGTCTGCAATTGCTCTTCTAATTCGATTGGTAACTCGATGGTCAATGTCATATATTCCACTCTGCCTACTACTTCAATCCTATTCCATTCAAATAGAATGTAGTGTGAGATTATATAGCAAGTGCAGCCAAAATGACAGCCCAACATTTATTATGTTGCTGCCCCCAGCATTACTGAAAGTATGGTTAGGAGGTGTGTTAGTGGTGTTCTTTTAGGCCACTTTTACCGAGAGAGTTATTTGGGGGCTAGAATGTACTGGGCGATGCTGGGATTGAACCAGCGACCTCTTCGGTGTGAACGAAGCGCTCTCCCACTGAGCTAATCGCCCTTTATCGGTAGTCGGTTGTCTGTAGACGGTGGTCGGTTGAGAAAAATCAAATTAATTATACCACTGTATTCAATAGTATTCAACTGAGGTGTGTCGCGTACGGGAAACCGACTACCGACAACTGACCACCGACTACCCATCTGCGTTCATGCGGGCGATGAGGGTTTGCAAGACTTCATCGGCTTTTTCGACGGGAACCTGGCAGGTGCCGACAGCGCGGTGGCCGCCACCGCCGTATTCCAGCATCAGGGCACCGACATCGGTTTTGCTGGTGCGGTTGGTGATGCTATGGCCGCAACTCATCACGATGTTTTGCTTCTGGAAGCCCCACATCGTTTGGATACTGATATTGGTCTCCGGGAACATGGTGTAAATCACAAAGCGGTTGCCGGAAAAGATTTCTTCCTGGTCGCGCAAGTCCAGCACAACCACGTTGCCATGCTGGGTGGCGTGCTCGCGCACCATTGCCCGGAATAAGTCCGTCTGCTCATAGTAACGCTTGAGACGCTCGTCCACGTCGGGCAAAGTTAGAATCTCTTCGATGGTGCGATGGCGGCAATATTCCACCAGGTCTTCCATCAATTGATAGTTGCTGATGCGATAGTCGCGGTAACGGCCTAAACCAGTGCGCGGGTCCATCACGAAGGAGAGCAAAATCCAGCCTTGCGGGTTTTCGATGTCGAGGACGCTTAGGTTGCCACTGTCGGCTTTGTCTACCGCTTCCATCATGGGGTCGAGGGCTTCCCGGAAGGTGTCATGGCCGCCGTAATAATCCCAGATCACGCGGGCGCAACTGGGACACTCTTTAAAACTACCCTCGAATTCGGGCAGCTTTTCGAGCCGCTTCTGCTCACTCAGGTGGTGGTCGAACCACAGGCCGCAGCCTTCCACGTAGGGAATATTGGCTAAGACATCGCTGTCGTTGACCTCCACCTTGCCATCCTGAATGTCTTTAGGATGGACGAACTTGTAGCGGTCAATCAGACCAACATCTTTTAAAAGCACGGCACAGGCCAAACCATCGAAGTCAGACCTCGTTAAAAGCCTCATCGTCGCAACCTCTTTGCTCTTTTAACTCAAGAATTTTGGTAACAGCCGGAACGTGTAAACTCCCCAACGTCAGGAATAAGGCTGGATTACGCCGCTCTCTGTGGCAGTAATTATAGCACATATCCGGCCAGTTAGCGGGAACCATTTTTGCTAACGGCACGACAGGGCTATAATCTTTCCGTGGAACCACGCACATTACGACTTTTAGAACTCGATAAAGTCCTCAAGCGGCTCGAAGACACCGCTGCGACTGCGCTCGGCCAAAATCGGGTGCGTACACTGCGTCCGGTGACTGAATTGGTCGAGGTGCGCCAGCGTCAGGCCGAAACCAGCCAGGCCCGCCGCTTTCTGGAACTGGGTAAAACGCCCCCCTTCGGTGGCATCAGCGATATTAGCGATACCCTGCGCAAGGCTGCCATTGGTTCCATCCTGGAGCCGCGCCAGTTGCTCGCGGTGGCGCTCTTTGCCTCCGGTTCGCGCCGCTTACGAGAAACCATCCTCAGTATCCCGCGCACCGACTTTGCCATTCTTCATAATTACGCTCAAAATATCACACCTCGCCCCGATTTAGAGAAGGCGATTCTGGATGCCATAGACGAGAGCAGTGGGGAAATTAAGGATGATGCTTCCCTCGCGCTTTTACGGGCACGACGCAACATGCGGCGGATGCAAGGCGATGTGCAAACACGCCTGCGCCAGATGCTTTCTGACCCGAACGTGCAGCCGCTGCTGCAAGATGCCTTTGTGACGGTGCGCGATGGTCGCTATTGCCTGCCCGTCAAAGCCGAATGTCGCTCCCGTGTGCCGGGTATTGTGCATGATCGGAGCGGTTCTGGCGGAGCTTATTTTGTGGAGCCGCAAGCGGTGGTTGAAATGAACAATCGCCTGCGCGAGTTGCTGTTGGAAGAGCAAGAGGCAATCCTGGCGATTCTAACCGATTTAACGCACCGGGTCGGGGGCGCGCACGATGACTTGATGGGCAGTCTCGGTGGTTGTGAGAACCTTGATTTTGCCTTTGCCAAGGGTCAGCTATCGCAAAAAATGAAGGCCCTGGAACCGTGCCTAGAAGACCCGGCCAAACGCTCCGCCTATGTGCTGCTGCAAGCCCGCCATCCCCTCATTGAGGATTGTGTGCCCAATGATATTTTCTTAGGCGATTTCGGTGATGGCAAACTTAGCCCCGAAGCGTATCAATGCCAGACGGGGGAACCCCTGCCGAGCCTGCAACTGCCTGATGAAAGCTTCGATGTCATGATGATAACCGGGCCGAACACCGGGGGCAAAACCGTTGTCCTTAAGACGTTGGGCCTCTTGATCTGCATGGCAGCGTGTGGCTTGCATTTACCCGTCGCGCCGGGGAGTTGGCTGGCGTTGCCTGGTGCCGTCTATGCCGATATTGGCGACGAGCAATCCATTGAGCAATCACTTTCGACATTTTCTTCGCACATTAAGCAAATCGTCGGTATTCTCAACAAAGCCAAAGCTGGCGACCTGGTGCTCTTAGATGAAGTCGGCGCGGGCACGGACCCGGACGAAGGCGCATCGCTGGCTAAAGCTGTCTTGCGTTCGTTGCAGCGGCGCGGCGTGCGGGTCGTGGCGACCACACACTATGGCGAGCTAAAGCAGTTCGCCCTCGGCTCGGCTCGCTTTGATAATGCTTCAGTGGAGTTTGATTCCAAGACGCTGCAACCGACTTATCACCTGCGCATCGGGGTGCCCGGAGCCAGTAATGCCCTGGATATTGCGGCCCGGCTCAAGATGCCGCCGGAATTAGTGCAGCGGGCACGGCGTTATTTAGGGCGTGATCGTGCCGAAGCGGATGCCGCGACCCAACGCCTGGAAGAAACGCAGCGTGAACTGGAACAGCAGACGGCCAGTGCCCAACGCGAGCGAGAGGAAGTGGAGCATTTGCGCCGCGATTATGAGGCGAAGTTGGCCCGCTTGCAAATTCAAATGGAAGAAGAAAGGGCGGCGGCTCGCCGTGAAGCCGAAGCCCTGGTGCGCCAGACGCAGGAGGAAGCCGATGCGGTGCTGCGTGAACTGCGCAGTGCCGCAAAAGAATCCAAGCAAACCGAAGAGGCGAGGAGCCGCCTGCGCACTTTACGAGAGCGGGTCGAATCCGAGCGTAAGTCCGCTCAAAATCGTCCTCGTCCTGCGGCGGCCACTGAGCCTACATCGCGCCATGAAGCCGCGCAGCATGAGGCCGCATCGGAGCAACCACGCCGCTCGTCTCCGCCTGTCAAGGCCCCGGCGGTGGGTGATTTAGTGCGGGTGATTAATCTCAACAAAGAAGGGGTGCTGCTTGCTTTGCCCGATGATAGTGGTCGAGTTTCTGTGCGGGTGGGGGCAATTAAGCTGGAAGTCCCCGCGCATCAAATTGAAGCTTTGCCGCGCCCGAAAGGGGCTGACATTGGTGCGTCGGCGATTCGCATTCGTAAAGCTGTGACCGTGCCCGAAGAAATCAATCTTATTGGTAAGCGGGTGGACGAAGCCTTGCCGGAGTTAGAAAAGTATATTGATGATGCCCTGCTCTCGGATGCCGATGAGGTGCGGATTGTACATGGGCGCGGCACGGGGGCATTGCGCACAGCGGTGCATCGCTGGCTGCGCGGACAACGGGGCGTGCGCGAGTTCCACTTAGCGGCCTCCAATGAGGGCGGCGAAGGCGCGACGGTCGTGCATCTCAGTTAACCAGGCCGCTCTAAGCTATGGATAGACTCTCCTCGCCGACTATCGCCGTAGACGAAGCAGCCTCAACGCCACCTCAAACCTCCATCCTATCTGCTATCTGGCAGCGTGACCGCGTTTTATTAGGATTGGTGCTGATCGCCGCACTGTTAGGACTAATCTATAATGGCGTCATCCTCTTAGGCAAAGGAGCAGATGAGCCGCGCCACATGGCCTATGTGCAATTGCTGCTCAATGAGCACCAATTCCCCTTTTTGGAGCCTGATCCCAGTAACCCAAGCCGGATGCGTGAACATGCTGGCGCACATACGCTTCATCCTCCGCTGTACTATCTGATCTTGCTGCCAGTTTATGCCCTGACGCGTGGCTTAGGTGAGAACACTGCCTGGCACTTGACGCGCCTGGTGAGTCTGTTGTTGTGTCTCGCCACTTTACCTTTGATTTATCAAATGGCGCAGGTTGTCGGACAACGGAGCACGACTTTTGCTCGGTTAGGTGTGGCCCAAGTCGCATTATTACCTATCTTCGGCATGACGGCAGGCACCATCAACAACGATAGTGCCACCTTCTTCGCTGTTACCTTGTTCTTATGGTTGCTGGCTGTTAAATATCCCCGTGACCATAGCCTAAAATCTGCACTTATCCTGGGTATCTGCTTCGGTCTGGGTGCCTTATGCAAGGCAACCTCTCTAATCTGCGATGGGGCCGCTTTGGTTGTTTATCTGCTGGTGCAGGATGGATGGCGCAAGGCTATAACTTCGCCGCGCCCCTGGCTGCGTTTTGCGATTGTGGTGCTGTGCGTGGTGGTCATCGCGGGGCCGTGGTATGGCCGTAACTTGCTGATGTATCACAAGATGACACCCATTGAGGCCGGCTATTCCACGACTGACTTGAAATGGCTTCCCAGCACCAGCATGGGGCTTCTCGTGGTGTTGCTGCACCCCAACTTTCCGCCGCTTTTCGCCTCGGCTAATTGGAGCATCTTTTACACCATGTGGTCGCAAAAAGATTGGATACCCGAAGGCTTACGCACTCCTGTTTATGTTGCGCTGGCGGCATATTGCGTGTTGGCAATTGTCGGCCTGATATTGCTCAAGGTGCGCCGTCAGCAGGCGCAGCAGGATGCAGTGGAAATAGCAGATGCAGGTTATAACACACAGCAGGTGATTCCCACTAGCCTGTGGAGTTCATTCGCGGCCTTTGCCTTTAACTGGTTGGCTTGCCTGGCGATGGCGCTTTTTGTGCATTGGGGCTGGGCCGAGGGTGGGCGCTACTTATTGCCCTCTTTGTGTGGTCTGAGCCTGCTGTTAGCGTGGGGTTGGAGCGGCTTAATGGGTTTAAATCGCTTGCCAAGTGTCCTTGCGGTGTGGTGTGTTGGCCTGATTGGGCTAAACTGTGTAACCATTTACTGGTTACTACATTACCTGAATCCAACCTTTGGGAACAGTTAAAACTGTTTTGAACACTCAACTGCCATATCGCCGTGAGGATGTATGGATTGTTATCCCGACGCTCAATGAGATCGCTACCTTGCCTTCACTTATTGAGAAGGTGCTTCCCTTCTGTGGTGAAGTCTTCGTCGTGGATGGCGGCTCCACCGATGGCACCATAGAAGCCGCTCATGCGGCTGGGGCACGGGTTGAAGTGTTAAGTGAGCGCGGTAAGGGCCTCGCAATCCGTCACGCCTTGCGCCTTGTTCCAGTGCCAATCACGCTCTTTATGGATGCCGATGGCTCCCATGACCCCGCAGATATTCCCGCTTTAGTGCAGCCCGTTTTTGAAGACCGCCTCGACTTACTGGTTGGCAGCCGGTGGACTGGAGGCAGCGATGAGCTACACGGCGATATGAATAAGTGGTTGCGTCGCTCTGGCTCAAAGTTCTTGACTACGCTGGTCAATCTGCGCTTTGGGGGGCACCTCACCGACATTCAAAATGGCTTTCGCGCGCTGAATACCGATTTGGGTCGTGCCATTGGCTTACAGGAGAATGACTTTACCATTGAGCAGGAAATGGTCATGAAGTTCCTGGCCGGTGGCTTTCGCGTCAGCAATGTGCCGACCCACGAATATGCCCGTCAGGGTGGTACGGCCAAGCTTGATTTGGGTAAAGTCTGGTTTCGCTTTGGCACGGTCGTGCTGCGACATTTATTTGGTTTGGCTCGGCCTAAAATACGATATAACAAAAATCGTAAAAAGTTGCGGTAAAACGTCTCGTTATTGCAGTGTAAGATTCGGTACCGTGGTGTTGTCCAGGTAAACGATTGATGACTGGGTTAACCTCTTGATGAAGCGGCCTGTATTGTTTGTTCAACTAACGGTGGGCCTAACTTGCTTGGTGCTTCTGCTTGTGGCCTGCCATGCCGTTCCGTTTGGGCTACCGCAGGTGTGGACTTGGCGCTACATTCCCCTGGGCGCACCCCTGCGTGTCATCTTTCCTCTTGTCCCTTTTGCGGCACTGGTGCTTGTCGTCTGGAAACTGTTGCCCGGTTTACTCACCGCAACACCTACTTCCCAGAGTGAGTGGCGTGCTCTGCTAAGTCTCTGGGCCGCAACTTCGGCCCTCTCTTGCGGAGTCGCTCTGATGCACCCCAGTGGCTGGATGCAGTTAGCGAGCTTAATTATCAACCCCGCCTCTAATAGTTACTTTTCAACGGCCATAACCCACCCTAATCTTGTTGGCCTGTTGGATCACTACGAGCAGAAGATGGGTGGCTTTGTCTCCCATGCACAAACTCAGTCGGCAGGCCCTATCGTGTTAAGTGGTGCCTTACATAAAACATTAGGTGCTTTGCCAGGAACGCAAGATGTGGCTGATACGCTTTTCGCTTTGTCACCTGGCGTTAACTCCGAATTTATAGCGCACAACGCGGCCCAGTGGTGGCAGGTGCCAGTGAGTGCTAAAGATGTGAGTCTTGCGTTACTGATCGCTTTTATCTTTATCGTTATCGGCAGTCTTGCTGTTGTCCCCATTTACTTCTTAGGCAAGTGGTTATGTGATTCTACCGTGGGGGCCTATGCTGCTGTGGGTTTTGCCCTGCTGCCAGGCTTTCATTGCTTCACGCCCTCTGTAGACCAAATGTATCCATTAATCACTGGAGTGGCACTGTGCCTGGTCGTCATTGCTGCGCGTTCGCCTCAACGCGCCTGGGTCTGGATGGGCATTGTCGGAGTCTGGTTAGCCGGAGCCATATTTATGAATTTGGGCTTGGCGACACTGGTTCCGCTCTGCATTGTGCTCTGGTTATTCTGTGGATCACGCTCTACAGTCCCGCTTGACTTACGGCAGAAGATCATACCACCTCTTATCTTGATTGTGGCTGTCCCATTATCTTTACTCCTCTTATGGGTGGTCTTTCATTTTAACGTGCTGGCCGTCTATAGAACTTCTGATATTTTGCGTAATCAGCTTTACTATAATAATCGTTCTTACTTATGGTCGCTGCCAGGGAATCTGGGAGACTTCTTCAGTTTCTGCGGTGTGCCAGTAACGCTTTTGTTTTGCTCCCACTTATGGCACACGTTACGCTCTGGAAAGCAGGGCGATAATGTTGCTAACAGTCATCTGGGGGCTAAGCCATTATTATGGTCGTTTCTGGTGGTGCTCCTGCTGCTTGACTTATCGGGCAAAACACGCGGTGAGGTCGCGCGCATGTGGCTGTTCATGACACCCTGTGTCCTAATCCCTGCGGCAGCCGAGGCGCAGCAACTCTTGCGCACCACGCATGTCCAGGCTCAACGCAGGGTGTTAGCTCTGGGGGGCTGCCAATTTCTTCAAGTTGTTGTCTTCCAATATTTTGTGCGAGTTTGGGGTTATTAGATACAGTGATAGCAGTAGCTCTTCGGGTGGACTATTAAATGGCTGAACTCTGGCGGCGCAATAGACCACATTTCATAATTATCCTGTTTTTTGCGTTGCTGGCGGCCTTGCTGTATGCTTGCGTCTTGTTTGGTCAGGGTGCGCTGTGGGGCTTCGACTGGATACCCCTCTTCCACCCTTATACCTTTAGCGTGCAGGAAAGATGGCAGCAGGGGCATCTCTTACTGTGGAATCCCCAGATGGGGCTGGGTTATCCCCAGTTTGCCGAAGGACAATCGCTTGATTCCTATCCACCGATGTGGGTGCTGCTCAAGCTCATGCCATCCTGGTGGGCTTGCAGCGTCTTAATGGTGATTCACCTTGGGGTCGCGGCTTCCGGCACTTATGTCTTCTGCTTGCGGCGTGCTTTACCATCCAGTAGCGCCATCTTAGCGGCTTGCACCTTCGCCTTCTCCGGTTTTATGACCGTGCATTATCATCACCCTACGGTCATTGCGGCAGTAGTGTGGATGCCCTGGTTATTAGCTCTCTTAGACATGGGAATAACGACGGGACGCCTGGTGCCTTATGTGCTGGGGGCAGGGCTTATTCTCGCCTTACAATTGTTAGGTGGCCATCAACAGTTCACTTTCTATTCGCTCCTGTTGGCCGTAGCCTATACGCTGTTTCGCTGTCAGGAAACTTCACTGCGCCAGTCGTGGCGGCGAGGGCTAAACGCGTTGGTAATATTATCGGGTGTTGGGATTGGTATAAGTTGCTTTCAATTAGTAGCGACTTATACAATGGTGCCGTGGACTTTAAGGCGGGCTTTGCCATCAGAAATGTTTGTTTCCGGGTTTGGCCTGCCCGTGGAAAACTTTTTCTTCTGGTTTCTACCGCATCTCTTCGGTGACGCGCAGAATTATATGGGACGTTCGCTTTATGGCGAAACCAATGGCTATGTCACTGTCTTGCCGTGGCTGCTGGCGATTACAGGCTTTCTGCTTAAGCCACGCGACCGCGATTTGCGTTTTTGGACAGGTGTCGTGGTCGTGGCCTTGCTGCTGGCGATTACCGATTCTAATCCCGTCTATTCGGTGCTGCCCTATATTCCTTTACTCAATGCCTTTCGCGCTCCGGCGCGTTATATCATCCTCGCGGTTTTTGGCATGTCCATGCTGATGGGACATGGCCATGCCCTGCTTCTCCAGAACCACGACCAGAACTATGAAACGCGTCGTCAACAAAACGCTGCAAGGGGATTATCCATTGTGGCTCTCTTGATTAGCATTAGCACGGTGATGGCTAATTTCGCTTTTTGCGGCGGGCAACACTTTTTTCTGGCACTCTTGAGACGGCAACCACTAGATGCTTTTTTTACTCCTGTTCGCACTCTGGCGGATGCTATATTTAATTCATTGGCAGGCTGGGATAGTGCGTTTCTCCTCTTAAATGTTTTGGTAGGGAGTGCCTTAATTAATACTCTGCTGAAGCGGCGATTAAATCCCACTATTGGCGCGTTGGGATTGGGTTGCTTGCTGCTGGCCGACCTGTTCCATATGAACCTGACTATGTTACAGACTATTACGGCAAGTTATTTTACTTACCAACCGCCCACTGTATCTTTTATCAAACACCATGATGAGTTCTCGCGCATTTGGGCTGTTCAGGTTGATCCGGCTGTGGCGCAACAGTCACCTCAACTGCGCAACGCGTCCACAGACTTTATCGAAAAGGGCCTGTTGCAGCCGAACTTTAACATCTTTGCGAATCTCAACCAAGTAGATGTGCGCCCCGGCCTTGACTTGCTTCGCCAATTTAACTTGCAAAAGTCGCTGAACCTCAACCCTGGTGATCAATTCTTTAGTGCGACGGATGAGGCCAGCAAACAGCAACTAATTTTGCATAGTCTTTCTGATGCCACGCGGGCGCAGCTACTTAACCTGCTCAATGTGCGTTATATCATTACCACAAGTGAGCAAGTGAATCCTAACTGGCATCTGGTTTATAACGAGAGTGTCCGTATCTACGAAAACCGCGCCGTATTACCGCGTGCCTTTCTCGTGGGCGCAGTTCAAGAGCAACCCCCTAACAATGTCTTGAACACCCTTCTCGACCCCGACTTTCAGGCCCGACGCATAGCTCTGGTGGAAGCGCACCCGACTGTAGATTTACCCTCGCAGCCACCGCCTGATTTCACTGGCAGCGCAAAGCTAACGCGCTATTCGGATACAGAAATCAGAGTCGTGGCACAGAGTAATCATCCGGCACTGTTAGTGATTGGGGATGCTTTTTATCCTGACTGGCGAGCGTGGGTGGATGGTGTGGAAACTCCGATTATCGCTGCGGATTATGCCCTGCGCGGTGTTGCCCTGCCGCCCGGACAGCATAGCGTAGTGTGTCGCTATGCGCCGCGTTGGTGGGGGCTATCAGTGCTTATCAGTGTGCTGACCACTACTATAACCTTGATGGCATTATTGGGCACCGGGTGGCGCAGCAAAAAGCGCGGCCCGTCAATGGACATCGCCAGAGAACCCCTCCCTGAGACCTCAACGGAATCAAAGCGCCTATCAGCAAAGGTCTGATTTATGTCATCGTCGAGTAGCCTTCTACAGCAGTTTCGACAGCGTTGGCCATTTTTAGCTCTGGCTGGCGTTATGCTGCTTTTCTTCTGGCCCTATTTTATCTTAGACTTTGCGCCCTACAGTGGTGATACCGCTTTCGTCTTTGTACCGTTTCACCGTTATATTGTGGAGCGATTGATACATGGAGATTTACCTCTCTGGAACCCTTACCTGTTTGGCGGTATTCCGGCAATGGCCGAGCCGCAGTATCAGTCCTGGTATTTGCCTAATTTGTTGGCGCTCTTAACTGGTGTCCCGCGTGCGGTCGGGTGGCTGATGGCCTTCCATGTTTTAGGGATGGGGAGCGGGACTTATCTCTTCACACGGCGCAGCCTCAACCTGATGCGTCCGGCGGCTCTAATAGCAGCTCTGGTCTTTGCTCTTGGCGGCTGTGTGCAGAGTCGGTTGATTAATGCTCCCTACATTGAAGCGGCAGCGTGGATCCCCTGGATTTTATTAGCTTATGACTATGCGCGCTTAAAGGGTGGGGCCGCATTGCTATGGCCCGGTGCGTTGATGGCACAACAGCTTTGCACCGGAGCACCTCAATACACCTATTACACCTTGCTGTTACTTCCCGCTTATCACTTGTACCGAGTGTGGGGACGGCGTCACCATAATTCTGCCCATGACGCTGCTGCTCTTGCCAATTCCGGGTCTCTCGATAGTCAACAAAATGGCCGTAAGTTAGCCAAAGTTCCGGCGGGCTGGCTGATCTTTATTATGGCCATTGGCTTGATGGGGTTGTTGGATGCGGTTCAACTGCTGCCACAATTTGAATTGGCAAGTCTTTCGGCGCGTGGTCTTCATGCGACCTATGCCTTCATTGTTGGTACGCCGATGCCTGCTCGCCATTACTTCATGACGTTATTATTCCCTAAGTTCTGGGGACTCTTTAGCTCCATGCCTTTGGACGGCTACATTCCCAGTGTGGAGATGGGCTATTTAGGAGTGCTTTCTTTAGGGCTAATTGTAGCGGCCATTATTGCAACGCACCCCCGCCACGTTGTCTGGTTCTGGCTCCTAGTGGCAGGTGCAACTTTCATTTTAGCTCTTGGTGATAACACGCCGTTATACCATCTGCTGTATGGTTGGGTGCCTGGCTTCGCCTCGTTTCGCACCCCGGCCCACTGGTTAATTATCACCACCTTTGCCGCCGCAATGCTGGCTGGATTCGGAATGCAGTCACTATTAGGAGAAAAGCAGCAGGCTAGGCTGGCGGCGCGTGTTGGCCTGGGCACCTCTATTATTCTCGTGGGCCTGGGAATAGTAATTCTCGTAAGTCCTTTTGGTGCCTCAGCTTTCCAGACGCCACAAACCCCTTATGGCCCGTGGGGCCAGATTATTTTATTAGCTTTATCCGTTGCGTGCTTCATCCCTTATGTTTTTCCCCAACGCTTTGCGACTTCAATTCGCTGGTTGCCAGCCGCCATGTTGATATTGCTGACAGTTGATCTCTTCGCGGTTTCGCAAGACATGGAAATGCAGCATACGGTGCCCGTTGAGACTTTAGAAGCGCAACCCAGCACCGTGACTCGCTTAAAAGCGGCTCCGGTTGCCGAGCGTTTCTGGTCGCCGCAGGATACGCTGCCCCTGGAAGAGTGGCAAATACCGGGGGCGCAGTTCCAACTTTCGCCCTTAGAATTTCGCACGCGTAATGCCCCTTTACTGCGCGGTCTCATGCCTTCGTGTCTCGCCGCAGAGTTTCAAATGCGTGGACTTACGGGTGCCTGGGGCGCGTTGATGCCTCTACGCCGTCATGCGCAACCGATTTATGAGGCCAATACCGACTGGCCCGTGAAGTTGCGCTGGCTCAGGTTGCTTAACGTGCGCCACTACCTGGCGTTACGTGAGTTAGCCCAACCGCAGCTTCAATTAGAATCGGGTGAGCAACCATTAATCTACCGTGATCCACAAGCCCTGCCCCGCGCTTTTATGGTTGGCCAGGCTAATTGGGTGGATGGAATCGAAGCGGTGCAGAAAATTTCGGGGACAGGTTTTGATCCGCACCAAACAGTGTTATTAGAGCGCAACGCGGAGGCACTACCAACTCCGACTGCACCCACCGCAACAGGTGTCATGCCCTTCACGCCCGCACAGCTTTTGGCAGATGAGCCAGAGCATGTGGTGATGAATGTTCAGTCGCCGGGAGATGGCTATTTAGTGTTGATGGACTCACCCTTTCCCGGCTGGCACGCACAAGTGGATGGACAAGATAAGCCACTTCAAGTGGCTAACTGGGTTGGACGTGGAGTCGCTGTGCCTGCGGGTCAGCATCAGGTGGAGATGTGGTTCGAGCCACCCAGCGTCCGCTTAGGCTTGTTTATTTCTTTATTATGTTTGGGGTTTACCGTCGCTTTTGCAGTTGCGAATTGGGGTCGCTTAAAAGCCAATAAGTCTGCACTCTCTTAATGCCGATTCAAACCATGCTGCGGCATTGTGATACTGGTGGTGAAGCTGCTTTAATCTCGCAAACCTCGCGCACAGGAGCATAGCTGCGACGATGCAATAGACAAGGGCCATGCTGTTTTAAGGCTGCCAGGTGTTGTGGGCATGGATACCCTTTGTGCCGTGCAAAGCCATACTGGGGAAATTCTTGATCGAACTCTTCCATCATGCGGTCGCGGGTGACTTTGGCAATAACCGAAGCCGCCGCAATGGAGAGCGAACGGGCATCTCCTTTAACTATCGCCTCATAAGGCCACGGCCCCGCTCCATAAGGTAAACCATCTATTAAAACATAATCAATGTGCTGCGATGGCTCCCCAGCAATCCTTCTCTGTTGAAGGGACTCTTGGAGTTGGGCCACCGCAAGTTGCATGGCTCGCCAGGAAGCCTGGCGAATGTTGATAGTATCAATAGTGGGCGCATCTACAATACCTACACCGAAAGCGATAGATTGGGTTAAATCGGCATGTAAGTAGGCGCGAACGTCAGGTGTCAGTTGCTTAGAGTCGTTAAGGTGTTGAAAATGCGGCGAATCAAAATCGAATGGCAGGATGACCGCTGCTGCCACGACTGGCCCTGCCAATGGCCCCCGCCCCGCTTCATCAACGCCCGCGATACGAGAATAGCCTATAGCCGTTAGTTCCTGCTCTCGCTGGAAAGTTGGCCGAGTAGGGGACGCTTTTTGCTGGCGAGCCATGATGTATTGAACGCAACTGAGTCTAACCCGGTGCTCACGCTCCGGGTTCGTTAGGCTTTAGTTGCTTGCTCTTCGCTTTGCCTATATTTCTATTGTGCCTCAATCTGCGTCTGTGGTGTATGTTTCTGAAAACTCAGGTGTTCCAGTAGGCCCAGACGAGTTGGGGGCCAGAAGATGGCGATGGCCTTGCCCAATACATTGGCACGCGGCACAAATCCCCAGAAATGGCTGTCGAGTGAGTTGCTACGATGATCGCCTAACATCAAGAACATGCCAGGCGGCACTTTGCCCGGACGAGCTTCCGTGATACGCTGTTGATCCTCTTCGGGTATTGCCTGGCCATAGTGATTCCAGGGGCCAGCCATACCCATTGAGTTGTATTCACGGGAATAAATCTCTTTGTCTACGATTTTCATATCATAAAAGTTCGATCCTCCGGGACTCCACTTGGCATAGGGTTCCTGAATGAGTTGACCATTATGATAATACTTACCGTTCTCGGCATAGACGACATCACCGGGGGTGCCGATGCAACGCTTGATAAAATCTGTCTCTTCTGCCGGATTGGATTCCACCGCAGAAGAGGACGATTCACGGATGGCTTCCGGTGGGGCTTTGAAGACTACGATTTCTTGAAAACGCGGATCGCGCAGGCGATAAACCAGCTTGGAAACGAGCAGGCGGTCTCCGACAGGACGCCATTGCAGGGTGTCTTCCATTGACCCAGAAGGAATGTAAAACGCTTGCAACAGGAAAGGCTGAATCACAAAGAGCACCAGACCAATGGCAATGGCTGCCGAATCTAGAGTTTCAATTAGCCATTTTGAGGTGTCATCGCCCTTATTGATGGCCTCTGCCGCTCCGCCGCGCAGATTGGGTGTGACATCGGCAACAGGCTTGGGACTGAACAAGCGCACTAACTCACGAGCGCCTAATAGCACCAGAATGATGGTGAGTTTTCCAACTAAAGTATCGGTGTGAAACGGCATAGTGAAATATCCTCAGGGTTGAGTTATCGGTTCCGTTGCGGGCAGCGAAGGTGAATCAGCAGCGCGGGGATGGAAACTCATGCGGTCTAAGAGACCTAAACGTGTTGGGGGCCAGAAGACGCAGACGGCTTTGCCAACCACATTAGCGCGGGGCACGAAACCCCATTCATGGCTATCATTAGAGTTATTGCGGTGATCGCCCAGCATCAAGAATTTACCTTCTGGCACCGGGCCGGGCTTGGCCCGGTTGATCCGCTCCTGGTCGGCCTCTGGAATGGGAATGCCTTGCGCCCGCCAGACACCTGGCACTCCTGGCGCTTCATACTCTCGTGAATAGACAACGCCTTCGACAATTTTCATGTCGTAGGAGTAGCTAACATTGCCATTGAGCTGACTCCAATGGACATAAGGCTCATCCAGGAGTTGACCATTATGATAATACTTGCGGTTTTCCGCATAGACGACATCGCCAGGGGTGCCGATGCAGCGCTTGATATAATCCGTTTCCTCTCCGGGGTTACTATCTTCACTGCCGGATGAGCGTAAGGCTTCGGGTGGGGCACGGAAGACCACGACATCCTGAAAGTGGGGAGGGCGCAAGCGATAAACCAGCTTAGAAACTAAGAGACGATCCTTGATCTGAAGGGTGTTTTCCATTGATCCCGACGGAATATAAAACGCCTGAAGCAAGAAAGGCTGGATAATGAAAAGGACCAGACCAATGGCAATAGCCGCTGAATCGAGGGTCTCGATAAGCCAGCGGCTAGTCTCTCCGGCAGATTGAGCACTGGGAGTGGATGCTTCCTTGGGACTCAACAAGCGCACAAACTCGCGCATCCCCACCAGAGCGAGGACAATTGCGAGTTTCCACGGCCAGGAATCGAAATGGGGCATAAATGTCATTGGTCCTTAGTCTCTTGTCCTTTGTCCCTTGCGCCGAAGGTATGCGGTTACAGAGGACAAAAGACCAATGACAAAGGACGGCTACGCTTTTTCTTTGATGCGAATGGATTTGCTGCCAATACGACCGCGCAGGTAATAGAGTTTGGCGCGACGCACTTTCCCTTTGCGCCGCAATTCAATGCGATCAATGCGCGGCGAATGCAGCGGGAAGGTGCGCTCAATACCTACTCCCTGAGACACGCGGCGCACGGTGAAGGTTTCACTTAGGCCGGAATTACTGCGACCAATGCAGGTGCCTTCAAAAGCCTGCACCCGTTCGCGGTTGCCTTCGACAACTTTGACCTGCACGCGCAGGGTGTCGCCCGGCCCAAACTGGGGAATATCGCTTTTATAATGCCGCTCTTCCACGGCGCGAATTAAGTTCTGATTCATAGTTCTAACTCCTCTTTATCGCTTAATTTAATCTTCGTTCGATGCTGTATTAAATTCTGGCTGCACGGTTAAGTGTAGCTCGCTTTTTAATTCCTCTAAAATTCTTAACTCCGTCACTGTCCACTGGCGCTGCTTTAGTGCCGCTTCCACCAAGTCAGGACGCCGTTGCAGAGTGCGCTGCAGCCCCTCTTTCCAGCGCCATTTCGCCACTTCGCCGTGATGCCCGCTGAGTAGCACGTCCGGCACGCGCAAGCCGCGCCACTCCACCGGGCGGGTGTAGTGTGGCGCTTCTAATAACCCATCGGCAAACGAATCCCCTACCGCCGACTCTTCATTGCCCAAAACTCCTGGCACCAAGCGGGCTACGGCATCCACAATCACCGCTGCCGCTGGCTCACCGCCGGTTAGAACGTAATCGCCGATGCTGATTTCATCCGTCACAAACAACTCGACGGCCCTTTCATCCAAGCCCTCGTAATGGCCACATAAAAGCGCCACCCGCGGCAACTGGCTTAACTCCTGCGCTACCGCCTGCGAAAACCGGCGGCCTTGCGGCGACATCAAAATCACCGGACAGGCTGCTTCACCAGGCCCAACTTTTAAATTTAACACATCTTCTATGGCTTTGGCTACCGGTTCAGCCTTCATCACCATGCCAGCCCCGCCGCCATAAGGCGCATCGTCGCAGACATGGTGGCGATCCGTCGTCCACGCCCGAATGTCATGCACAGCGATTTCTATCGCCCCATTGCTCTGAGCACGCTTGAGAATACTGCTATGGAACGGCCCTTCAAAGTAGCTTGGAAATAGCGTGAAGATGTCGAAGCGCATGAGTGGGGTTTAGGGTTCAGGGTTTCGGGTTTAGTAGAGCATGACGAAATTGAAAGACTATCGAATTGCAGATTAGCCAATTGCTAACATACCCGAAACCCCAACCCCTAACCCCTATTCAATCCTCAGCCCCGGCACGTCGCGCACGGTCATAACTTGGTTGTCAAAGTCGGTCTGCACCACAAAGTCGGCATGGCCGGGGATCATTGCCAACGGGGTGACATAGACCAAATTGGCAGGTGTCTCTAAGACTTCTTCGATTTCTCCTAAGTCCTCGCCCTCTTCGGTTTGCACGCGCAGACCAATAAGTTGATCGAGATAGAACTCACCTTCGGGTAGGGGCGGGCGCATGGAAGGGTGGATGAAGAGTTCGGCACCGCGTAGCGCCTCGGCTTCCTCCGTTGTAGCTAAGCCGCATTCCAGAATCCAGGAGTGCCCGGTCTGGCGCGAACGCTGCACCGTCAGCAGACGCCGCTCAGCCGGAGTCACGGCACATAACCGAGCTCCGGCAGCGAAACGACCCGGTGTGGTGGAGTAGGGCTTAACTTTCAGATCGGCGTGGTTCCAGCGCCCGCTAATTTGTCCCACGAGCACATTCCACGTCGTCAGATCGTCGAGACTCACAACCTCTCCCCGCCCTCTCGCTCCCAGGTTAATAGGCGGCGAGGGGAACACAGGCAAACTCTATAACTCATAGCCAAACTACAAAGTCGTCCTTTGACTCCCCCTTCCTGTGTCGGGAAAGGGGACGGGGGTTAGGTCTCACGCACCTGTCTCTGGCGTGTCTTCTGCATCGCTATCGGCGACATCCAGCGGCGCGTCATCGGTGATGATTTCGACCGAGACACGCGCCCCGCTCTTGGTGGCAGCGGCCTTGACGACATGGCGCAGTGAATTGGCGATACGGCCTTCTTTGCCGATTACGCGCCCTACATCTTCGGGATGCACGCGCACGCCGTAGATGGAGCCAACATCATCAAAGAATTGATCCACTTCCACGTCGTCGGGATGCGCGACAATGCCCTGCACCAGATAGCCGACTAACTCGATAAGGCGCTCGTCCTCTTCGGTTGGCTCATCATAGCGGGTGTCATCCATCGCGGCGGACATGATGTCATCCGCCTCATCACCGTGATCGCCGTTAGCTCCGCCCTGGGGAGTTAATTCGTCGCTCATTTCAGGCGGCCCTCTTTGGTCAGCAAGCCCTTCTGTTTCAGCAGAGAAGCGGCGGTCTCACTGGGCTGCGCGCCCTGCGACAGCCACTTGCGTGCTTTCTCTTCGTCAATTTCCACGACGGCGGGTTGACGTGTCGGCAGGTAGTAGCCGATGGTCTCAATAAAAGCGCCATCGCGGGGGCTATTCTGATCGGCAACTACTAAACGATACGTCGGGTTGTTCTTGGCACCAGTACGGCGCAAACGTATACGAACCATTTTGTTCTTTGTCCCTTGTCCTTTGTCCTTGCCACTGATTGTTCTATCCACAAAGGACGAATAACCAATAACAAATGACTATTTTACCTCATAAACTGCATTGGGTTAAAGCCACGCGGCATTTTAGTTTTGCCGGAGGCCATTGCTTGCATTTGACGCAGCATCTTTTTCATGTCGCGGAATTGACCCAGCAACCGATTAATCTCCTGCGTGCTGGTGCCTGATCCGGCGGCAATACGCCGCTTGCGACTGCCATTAATGATTTCCGGATCGCGTCGTTCCTGGGGCGTCATGGAGCGAATAATCGCTTCCACCCGTGCCATCTGCTTTTCATCCACTGCGACGCTCGGGTTATTTGCCATCACGCGACTGGCTCCAGGAATCATGCCCAGAATATTTTCCAGCGGCCCCATCTTTTTGACTTCCTGCATCTGCGACAGGAAATCTTCCAGGTCAAAGTTGCCTTGCAGAAGTTTCTCTTCCATCGCGGCAGCTTGTTTCTCATCGAACTGCTTCTCGGCTTTTTCGATGAGAGTCAACACATCGCCCATGCCCAGAATGCGCCCCGCCATGCGGTCGGGATGAAACGCTTCCAGGGCATCCAGTTTTTCGCCCACACCGACGAACTTTACCGGCACACCTGTCACAGCACGCACCGATAAAATCGCGCCACCACGCGCATCGCCATCCAACTTGGTCAGCACTACACCAGTAAGCGGGATAGTATCATGGAATGCCTGGGCTGCATTCACAGCATCCTGCCCTGTCATGGCATCCAGGGCCAGCAATACTTCCTGGGGCTTTGCCACCTCTTGCACGGCACGTACTTCGGCCATCATCGCTTCATCAATATGGAGGCGGCCCGCGGTGTCGAGAATCACCACATCCAGCCCATGTTGATCAGCATATTTCAGGCTGGCTTTAGCGATCTGGGGTGGGGGAGACTGCCCCATTTCAAAAACCGGCACGCCCACCTGCTGCCCCACTGTCTGCAACTGCAAAATTGCGCCAGGGCGATAGATGTCACACGCGACCAAGAGTGGCTTTTTCCCCTCTCGCTTGAGATGTCCGGCCAGTTTAGCGCAAGTCGTGGTTTTGCCCGTGCCTTGCAAACCCGCCAGCATAATCACCGTCGGCGGCTGAGAAGAATATTGAATCCGCTGCGCGTGGCCGCCTAAGAGTTCCGTCAATTCATCGCGCACAATCGCCACCACTTGCTGATCGGGCGACAGGCTTTCCAGCACCGAGGAGCCAATAGCCTTCTCGCGCACGCGGGCAATAAAGTCTTTCACGATGCGGAAGTTCACATCGGCTTCCAATAAAGCCAACCGCACCTCACGCAAGGCCGCATCCACATCCGCTTCCGTAATGCGACCTTTGCCGCGCAACTTCTGGAAAGTTTTATTTAGTTTTTGACTGAGACTCGATAACATATTTTAAGCGTTATAATTTTACCACAATGGCGCAGTCGCAGCTTAACTTTTCCATTAGCTAAACATCTCGTCCGCAAAGGCTTGCGGGTCAAAGTCCAACAGGTCTTCCGGTTTTTCTCCGACTCCAATCAGCTTGACGGGCACGCCGGTCTCGCGTGCCACAGTTAAGATAACGCCACCTTTGGCCGTGCCATCCCATTTGGTTAGCACCAGACCAGTGAGCGGAGCAGACTGGGTGAAGGCTTGCGCTTGCACCAAGCCATTTTGTCCAGTAGTGGAATCCAGCACCAGGAGGGTTTCTAAAGGTGGGGTGCCCGCCTCCCGCTCAATGACCCGACTGATCTTGGACAACTCGTTCATTAAGTTCGATTTGGTATGTAGGCGTCCGGCGGTATCTACGAGCACAATATCGCGGCCCCGGCTTTTGGCGGCGGCGAGGCCATCATAAACCACAGCAGCCGGGTCAGCGCCCGATTGCTGCGCCACGACGGGAACATCGGAACGGCGTCCCCATTCCTGTAATTGCTCGATGGCGGCGGCGCGGAAGGTATCACCGGCCACTAATAAGGGCTTGTGGCCTTCACCTGCGAGGCGACGGGCGAGTTTGCCAATGGTGGTGGTTTTGCCAACGCCGTTGACGCCCACAAAGAGCCAGATCGTGGGGCCGTTTTCGGCAAACCGCAAGGGGGAAGCCTCGCGGCCCAGCAAGGCGGCTATTTCCCGTTTAAGGACGCCTTGTGCTGCTTCGTCGTTGGGCACTTCGCCGCGCTTGGCGGCAGCGCGCAGTTCTCCAATGAGGTGCTGGGCCGTGTCTATGGAGACATCGCTCATGATGAGTTGCTCTTCCAACTCTTCGAGCACCTCTTCATCAATTTTGCGCCCGGCAAAAACCGAGCTGACACGCTTGAGCAGGCTTTCACGGGCAGGTGCTTCGCGGTTGTCGCGGCGGAAGAAGCCAAAACGCCTTTTCTTCTCCTGCGGTTGAGCTTCGTCTTCTTCGGCGGCGATTTCGTCCGCTACTTCTTCCGCTTCGTCGCCAGCCGTTTCATCGAGGGCGGAAAGGGTCTCGTCTTCTGGTTCTTGCGCCTCCTCTGGCTCGTCCAAAAGGGCTGGCGCAGGTGCAATCGCTGTGTCACTTAGGACTGGCTCCGGCTCATCCACTGCCGCTCCGGGCGTAGAGGGTTGCCCAACCTCCTCTGTTTCTTGCACCTCTGGTTGAACTTCGGGGTGGGCTGGCTCTTCGCGCTTGTCGCGTCGGAATAATTTAAACATAAGCGTGCCGCGTTAATATCAATTTTGGACAGACACAGAAAAGACGGAGCCATTTGGCCCCGTCATCTTTTGGACAACTGTATTATTACTGAACAGTTTATAAACACCGTTGTGGGGTGTCAAACTGTTGGCTGGAGAGCCGGTCATTGAAATACCCGGCAGGGAGGCTAAAGCCGACCGTCCTCACGGACGGCTCTAACTCTTACTCTGTTGTTTGACATCCTAATCTTGTGGCGTCCGGCAGGACGCTTGGCCAACGGCCTCCCTGCCAGGTATTTCAATGCCCGGCACCACCGACCTAACCCGCACTCCCCACCAAAGTTTTATTACTGCGGGTCAAGGTGCCATCGTCGCTCAGGTGCAGACCGCATTCCCGTTTGGCGGTGCCTGCCCAGCGACCAGCGCGGTCATCTTCACCGGCGGCTACCGGGCGGGTGCAAGGCCAGCAACCGATGGAGGGGAAACCCTGTTCATGTAGAGGGTTGGTGGGCACGCCATTGGCCTTAATGTAATCCCACACCTGCTGCTTGCTCCAATTGGCTAAGGGATTGATTTTGACGAGGTTAAACTTTGGTTCCGGGCCGACAATGGGGGCGGTGGCGCGTTCGGGTGTCTGGTCGCGGCGAATGGCGGTAATCCAGGCGTCGAAGCCTTGCACCGCGTCCTTTAACGGCACCACTTTGCGGATGCGGCAGCACTGATCGGAATCGGTTTTATAGATGGGGCCACCGAAACGCGCTTCCATCTCCTGCACGGTTTCCTTGGCCTGCACAAAGCGGATGGGAATACCATATTTCTGCTGCATCTTCTCGCGCAGTGCCAGGGTTTGCGGAAACTGGTAGCCAGTATCAAGATTGAAAATATCGGGCGTAATGCCAGTTTCGTCTCGAATGTCAGCGATCATGGCGATGAGACAGCAGCCTTCAGCCCCGAAAGCTGTGGCCATCGTCAGCTTATCGCGGTAGGTCTCGATAGCCCATCTTAAAATCTCCTGTGGCGTTGCCGTCTCAAAACTGTCGCTAATACGTTGTAATTCCGCTAATTTTATCTCATCCATGAATGCTCACCCTATTAACTCTACTAGACGGGTAGGAATTCAACCAGTTCCCTGTTGCTGCGATTGTGAACCGAGTTCCCCGTGACTCAAGTCACAGGCTGCAAGACCAAGTTGCCCTGCGGCGACTCAGGCAGTCCACGAAGGTGGACTTCGTTTTGCAGCCCGTGGTTTCAACCACTGGGCGGGTCTCCCACGTAAACGCCATTTCAAGCCTTAGGCCGAGCCAGCAGCATGGACATATAGATGCCCAGATTGGGGCGAAAGTATTCGATCTCGAAATCGGTCTCGACTTCATCGCGCAGTTCTTCCTCGGTAAAGCGGGTGAAGGGAATGCCGCCGTCGTGCTCGCCTTCTTTGCCAAAGAACCGAGTAATGCCGCCATAGCGATAGGCCGAGAGCAGCAGGGTGCCGTTGGAATGGAGGGTGCGGCAGGCATGGGCTAAAAACTGCTGGCGCAACTCGCGGGAGGGAATATGCTCGTAGACGCCGCAGTGCGCCGTGCGCCCGAAGCTATCGCTCTTGAGGGGCAGGTGGGTCAGGTCGGCATGGACATAATGCACCGGCGCGGCGGTCTTGCCCGCATGACGCACGCGGTTGCGCAGAATCGAGTCGCGCGACATATCTACGGCCACCAGTTCCTTGGAGAGTTCGGCGAAGAGTCCGGTGAAGCGTCCTGTGCCGCACCCCGCTTCTAAAAGAGGGGTGGTGAAATCCTCGCCCAGAGCCTTGCGATAGGTTGGGGTCTCGATGTATTCGTAGACTTTGAGGGAAATCATGCGATCATACTGCTCCGCTTGCTCGTCGCGTGCTCGGCGCTCGCTCTCGATGCGCGCCAGTTCGTCGGCTGCCTGGGTGGGGGATGAATCGGCAGGAGCGGCCTCGATGTTACAGCCCAGCGGCGTCATAGCCTCGCGGTAGCGGGCCACAAAAGGCGCATCGCCTTCGCGCAGGGCATCAATAAAGAGCGTGGGGATACCGTCGCGGATGGGATACCAGCGTCCCGTGTGGGGGTTCAGCAGCACGCCTTCACGGGTGTCTCTGGCATTGCCTTCAAACGAATGTAACTCTAAGGGCAGACCGTCGTTGGGGTCGGCTAAATAAGGGAGAAGTTGTGGACTCATTCACATCCTAAATGCGTGATAATAGAGATAGGAAACGCGGCGCGTCCCCGGGTGTCATTTTATGTGCCGTTTCAAAGCATAGCGTAATGGCGGGCGACTTGCACCGCATCCAGCCCGATAAGTCATACCAGATAAACTAAAGAGCATCGAGGAGCCTAAGACTATGAGCCTTTTAGACAATATGCGGCAGACGCTGAACGACGTGACCGAAAACGTGGTCGAGAAGAGTCAGAACCTCAGCGAGCAGGCGCGCTTGCAAGTCGTGATGAAGAAAATCCAGCTTGAACGCGCCAAACGCCTGCACGAACTGGGCAACCGCACCTTCAACTGGTATCAGACTGGCAACCTCGTGGTCGGTGGCCAGGTACCGACCGATGTCACCGCGATTTGCGCCGAGCTAAACACCCTGCAACGCCAGATGGAAGAAACCCAGCGCCAACTGGAAGAAGCCAAACTGCGCGCCGAGCAGGGTACAACCGACCCCAACGGCCAACAGGTGATTGTCACCGTCGCTTCGCCCACGCCCGACACCAATATCCCCCCCCCCCCCCCCGCCCCCA
>Ga0213875_10000077_pt1 | contig 116884 bp, 113 predicted proteins | sample BarmaccomBMRX_R8_FD_160105 | JGI IMG/M metagenome (GOLD analysis project Ga0213875, IMG submission 160105) | Root-associated microbial communities from Barbacenia macrantha in rupestrian grasslands, the National Park of Serra do Cipo, Brazil - RX_R8 | ecosystem: Host-associated > Plants >... | reverse complement strand
TGATGGGAGCCGTGTCACAGCCGGTCCGGAAGAAACCTTAGAGGGATTAGTTGGCATTGTCCGCAATGTTGAAGAAACGATCTTTATGGACGTCACTACCGCGCAAGAGTTTTTTCTCTGGTTTAAAACAGCTTTAGCTACTGCCGAGAGCAGCCTTAACCTGCCATCTGACCAACGGGTTGCCGGAGATTTAGATTCGGGGGAGAAATAATGGCAGCACAATTTTTCATGCCACAGCCTACTGCGCTTCCTGTCCACGTTTTCAAGCCCGCAGCAGCGGGCCAGAGAAAGCAGGACGAATTTTATCGCACGCGATCTTCGGCAAGTTCCGGCGTAATCTATATAGACTATGTTGCGGAGATTACTCGGGCGCAAGCAAATAATGCAATCTCACACGACGATCTCGAAATTAATGAAACACCGTACCCCTTGCTAATTAACGCGGGTTCGCTTTTAAGTTTTGTCCTTTTTGCAATAAGTATTACCATGTTATTCTTTAACCCACAGGGCGCAGTCGTCGTTGGAATTTTTGCATTTATTAGCTTGACAATATTTGGTGGCTTTGCGGCTCGCTTTCGAGATAAGCAGGCGACCTACTCGTAAACCATGACTGAGCTTGGGGATCTCGTTGCTGCAATAAAAGGTAATGGTCCTCCTGGAGCATTGGCTCTTACCGCTATCTATGCTGGAAGTACTGCAAAAAATTGGGGTGGTGCATTTCCTGTCAGGGTAGAATGGGTTGCGCTAATCATGCTGCTAACGGCCGCGTTCTGGTATGTCGGGATGGCAATCGGACGAATCACCGGTGCGAGCTGGCTCAAACGTCTGGAAGGAGATGGGCCGCCCGCCCTTCCGCGTTCAAAAACTAGCCACCGTAAATCGCCCAATCGATCCTACGGTGGCTAGCTGTGTTTCTTAGCCGATGATCTAAATCAATCCTGCAACACAGAGATGCAATTTCCTTTCCCAATCGATCTGCAGCCGATTCGCGTCGCTTCGCAAAGTAGGCAAGACTTGTTTCAAGTTGCTTTAGCGCACGTTCACGCTGACGAGGGGAAGCACGCCTTCTTGGACTTCGCCTCATCGATCACGGCACGAATGCGGCGCATTACCTCATCGTGCGGAACCGATGCGCATGGTTCGGCGAGTGCTGCCTCGATCTTCTTTCGCAGCCAACGCTCGTAGGGAGCGGCCCTCCTCCTCCGTCGCGAATTCCGAAACGATGGGCGACAGCTTCGTCATCACCGCAGAATAGCGGAACTGCTATGCGCTCCCATATTCCCGCATCCGGGCGCTGGCGTCGTGAAGCAACCCCGTTGCTTCACGAGTCCGCGCGCCTGCCCTCCTTCTGCTTGAATGAAAAAAGCGCTCAGCCCTCGTCGCCCATACGCAGCGCGGCGATGAACGCCTCCTGCGGAATGGACACGCTGCCGTATTCCCGCATGCGCTTCTTGCCTTCCTTCTGCTTCTCCAGCAGCTTCCTCTTGCGCGTCGCGTCGCCGCCGTAGCATTTGGCGGTGACGTCCTTGCGCAGCGCGGCGATCGTCTCGCGGGCGATCACCTTGCCGCCGATCGCGGCCTGGATTGGGATCTTGAACAGGTGGCGCGGGATCAGGTCCTTGAGCCGCTCGCACATGCCGCGGCCGCGCGCCTCCGCCGTGCCGCGATGGACGATCATGCTGAGCGCGTCGACCGGCTCGTTGTTGACGAGGATGCTCATCTTGACGAGGTCGCCCTCGCGATAGCCGATCTGGTGATAGTCGAAGCTGGCATAGCCGCGGCTGATCGACTTCAGCCGATCGTAGAAATCGAACACGACCTCGTTGAGCGGCAGCTCGTAGACGAGCTGGGCGCGGCCGCCCACATAAGTGAGCTGCTTCTGGATGCCGCGGCGATCCTGGCAGAGCTTGAGGATCGCGCCCAAGTGCTCGTCGGGCACGTAGATCGTCGCCTCGATCCACGGCTCCTCGATCATCTCGATGCGGTTGGGGTCGGGCATGTCGGCGGGGTTGTGGAGCTCGATCGTGCGCGCCTCCTCCGTTTTGGAATGCGAGAGCGCGATCCGGTAGACGACCGACGGCGCCGTCGTGATCAGGTCGAGATCATATTCGCGGGTCAGCCGCTCCTGGATGATCTCGAGGTGGAGGAGCCCGAGGAAACCGCAGCGGAAGCCGAAGCCGAGCGCGGCCGACGTCTCCATCTCGAAGCTGAACGAGGCATCGTTGAGGCGGAGCTTCGCCAGGCTCTCGCGCAGCTTGTCGAAGTCGTTCGCGTCGGTCGGGAACAGCCCGCAGAACACGACCGGCTGCACCTCCTTGAAGCCCGGCAGCGCCGCGTCGGCCGGGCGCCTGGCATCGGTGATCGTGTCGCCGACGCGCGTCTCGGTGATCTCCTTGATCTGCGCGGTGATGAAGCCGATCTCGCCGGGGCCGAGGTCGGTCAGCTGCTCGATCTTGGGGCGGAAGCAGCCGACGCGATCGACGAGGTGCGTCGTGCCCGCGTTCATGAACTTGATCTGCTGGCCCTTCCTGAGCACGCCGTCGACGACGCGCACCAGGATCACGACGCCGAGATAGGGGTCGTACCAGCTGTCGACGAGCATCGCCTGCAAGGGCTTCTCCGCGTCGCCCTTCGGCGGTGGGATGCGCGCGACGATCGCGTCGAGCACGTCCTCGATGCCGATGCCCGACTTGGCCGAGGCGAGCACCGCGCCGCCCTCGCGCCAGTCGCCGCCGGCGGGCAGCCCGATGATCTCCTCGATCTCGGCGCGGACTTTATCCGGCTCGGCGGCGGGCAGGTCGATCTTGTTGATGACGGGGACGATCTCATGATCGTGCTCGATCGACTGGTAGACGTTGGCGAGCGTCTGCGCCTCGACGCCCTGCGCCGCGTCCACCACCAAGAGCGCGCCCTCGCACGCCGCGAGGCTGCGCGAGACCTCGTAGGCGAAGTCGACATGCCCCGGCGTGTCCATCAGGTTGAGGACATGCCCCTTCCACTCGAGGCGCACCGTCTGCGCCTTGATCGTGATCCCGCGCTCCTTCTCGATGTCCATATTGTCGAGCACCTGCGCGGTCATCTCGCGATCCGACAGCCCGCCGGTGCGCTGGATCAACCGATCGGCGAGCGTCGACTTGCCGTGATCGATATGTGCGATGATGCTGAAATTACGTATCTTTTCGAGCGGAGTCGCCACGTGCTCATGCTATCCCGGAGAGAGGTGCGGGCGCGATAGCAGGGTGCGAGCGGGAGGACAAAGGGCGGAGGCCAGCCCTATCAGGCGTCTTCCTCGTCGTCCGAAAGCACGGCGCGTTGTGCCTCAAGCAGTTTCATCAGCTTACCGATTTCCTTAGCACCCATGTCGCCGCCGCTAACGAGAAGCCGCACTTTGATGTCGCGGCCGACTAGGCTGCGCATCCACTCTTTTTCACCGCTGAGCGATGGCTCTTCGTCGCTTTTCGAAGCTAGTTTGAACTTGGGAGGCGTCGCTGCCGATGACGCGCGTTCCTCCACCAGCACCTGCTCCATCGGAATGCCGGTTTCGCTGCCGTCTACCGCGATCCAAAGGCCGTCGTCCGAAACCAAACGCACTCGCATTGGACTTTCCATCTGGAGCACGCCGTCGACTTCCCATTGTACGAGGTCACCTACCTTTGCTCCGCCGTAGATGAGCCCCTCACCCTCCGGCGTCGAGACCTCCTCGCTTACATTTGCCTCAGCGCCGCTTTGATCGAACGCCTTATTTTGCTGGAGAAAGCTTATAGTATCGAAATATGCGCTCATTACCGGTGCTATCGCGATATTTTGGAAGCCTTCCCGGATTAGATAGGAGCGCAGCGAATCCTCAGACACGTGGCCTGGAAATCGCTCGCGAAGCTGCTTGAAAATCGCGGGCTTGAGGCCGGCCTGCTGAATTGAGCCTGCTGCGTCCTGCGGCTTATCCGGATGAATAATATCGAGCGCTAATTGGCTTACTCGAATTTCGCTCTTACCGGTTTTCTCAGTAAGGCCGTAGTGGGCAAGGGATGCCAGCGCTTTGTCTGAGGCACCACTGGCACCAGCATAACCAATATGTTTGGCGGCTGTTACGCGGTCTATGGGATTGCGCCGATCTGCGTCGAAGATCTTGCGCACGGCGACCAGCGCCTTCGGGAGGGACATGTTGGGGTAGCCGGGGCTATTCGTACGAGCCATAATCACCTCCAAATTGCTTAAACGCTAGGTTGACCGAGGAAGCAATTAAGCGTTTTCACTGGTGCGCGCAAGCAATCCGTTGACGGCCGCCGCGAGCAATGGCACATGCGCAGCAGGAGGTGAGTCTATGAAAAGGAGAGTCGCTCTAGCCGCTGTCACGCTCACAGACGCGGTACGGGCAACCTGAAAAGGGGCCGTCGATCTTGTAAATCGACGACCCCAGATGAGCCTAGAAACTCGGAGCTTCACTGGCGGCGATGCGTATAGCATCGTCGCCTTTCTTTTGAAATCCGTCTGCGTGAATGGGCGCTGACGAAGTGGAACAGTGGAGTCGCGCTATGTCGCCCGCCGCTCCATCACCCCCCGCACCGCCTCCACATTCTCCGTCCCCCATGCGCACAGCGGCACCAGCGCCTGCTGCAGGCTCCGCCCCAGCTCGGGCAGCGCATAGTCCACGTGCGGCGGCACTTTCTTGTAGTCGATGCGCGTCACGATGCCGTCGGCCTCCAGCTCCTTGAGCTGCTGATCAGCACCTTGTCGCTCACGCCGCGCACCGCGCGCTTGAGTGCGCCGTGCCTATCCGACGCGCGATTGAGTGAGCCTTCCTAGCGGCCTGCGCCGCCAGCCCATTTCCAAATACAACTTTCCTACCCCTCCCTCCCGTGTCACATCATCGCCCATGATCGTGCGCCGAGCCTTCGCCGCCGCCTCCGCCTCGGATGTCACACGGCTCGCCGCAGCGATCGGCGAACGTCGCGGTACCTTTGTCACCTTCCGAGGCTGAGGAGAGGAGAGCGCCATATGCGCCACGTCGCGATCATCGGTTCGGGGCCGGCGGGCTATTATACCGCCGAGGCCTGCCTCAAGACGTTCGGCGATCAGGTCCAGGTCGACATCGTCGATCGCCTGCCGGTGCCCTATGGCCTGATCCGCTCCGGCGTCGCGCCCGATCACCAGTCGATCAAGGCGGTCTACAAGCGCTACGAGGGCACCTCGCTCAGCCCGCAGGTCCGCTTCGTCGGCAACGTCACGATCGGCGAGGACATCGCGATCGACGAGCTGCGCGGCCTTTACGACGCGGTGGTGCTCGCCACCGGCGCGCCGCACGATCGCCCGCTCGGCATCCCGGGCGAGGATCTCCCCGGCGTGATGGGCTCGGCGGCGTTCGTCGGCTGGTACAATGGCCACCCCGATTTCGCGCGGCTCGATCCGCCGCTCGGCCACGGCGGCGCGGTGGTGGTCGGCAACGGCAATGTCGCGCTAGACGTCGCGCGCATCCTCGCCAAGACGCGGGACGAGCTCGCCGGCTCGGACATCGTCAACCACGCCATCGATGCGCTCGATCGCAGCCGGGTGCTGCGCGTCACGCTGCTCGGGCGGCGCGGGCCGCAGCAGATCGCGATGACGCCCAAGGAGCTGGGCGAGCTCGGCCATCTCGCGCGCGCGGCGCCGCATGTCGATCCCGCCGACCTGCCCGATCCCGCCAGCGACGCCGCGCTCGAGCCCGGCTTGCGCAAGTCGGTCGGCCATATCCGCGCCTTCGCCGCCAACCCCCGCGAAGACGCGGCGGTGATCATCGACTTCGATTTCTTCGCGCGTCCCGTGCGGATCGAGGGCGACGGCCGCGCCGAGCGCATCATCGTCGAGCGCACGCGGCTGACCGAGGGCGGCAGCGCGGAAGGCACCGGCGAACTCTACGAGATCCCCTGCGGCCTCGTCGTCGCCTGCATCGGCTACCGCACGCCGCCAATTCCCGGCATCCCCTATGACGAGAAGCTTGGCCGCTTCGCCAACGAGGACGGCCGCATCGCCGTCGGCGGCCCGGATGCGAATGGCGCCGGCGGGCTCTACGCAGTGGGCTGGGCGCGGCGTGGGCCGACCGGCACGATCGGCACCAACCGGCCGGACGGCTTCGCGATCGTCGATCTCATCGCCGCCGACACCGAGGCGGGCAGCACGCGCCAGGGCGCTGCCGGGCTCGACGCGCTGCTGCTGGAGCGCGGCGTCCGCGCCGTCGGCTTCGGGGACTGGCGGCGGATCGAGGCGGCCGAGAACGCCCGCGCCCGCGCCGGCAGCCCGCGCGAGAAGTTCGTCGATCTCGCCGCGATGCTGGCGGCGGTGGAAGGCTGAGCGACGCGCTGCGGAGCGCGCGCCAAGGGCGTTGCGGCGAAGGCGCGATTGCCTGCTTGCGGAGCGCGAACACCGCCCCTATAGGCACGCGACTTGAGCCGCCGGCCGCCTCCCGAGGCAGCCCAGCCGGCACTCCGTCGGGGAGTAGCTCAGCCTGGTAGAGCACTGTCTTCGGGAGGCAGGGGCCGGAGGTTCGAATCCTCTCTCCCCGACCATCATTCCCTAGCCCGCGAAACAGCACGGAGATCTGGGGTGCGGAGATCCGGTCGATGGCGCGTCGGCTGTCCCGCGGCAGCGGTCCGCTCCCGCCGCGACCAGCGCCTGATCCGAACTTCTGCACCGACCCGTTCGGCTTCCTCCGAAGGTTTCGCGCGGCGGCGCCGCCCGAGGTGAAGGACGTCCTAGCGCCAGCGCGCGCGGCCTGATGGGGCCATCGCCCGCACATCTTCTGAACAAGGAACCGAGACGATGCCCGATCTGCTGCTTGCCTTCACCAGCCCGAAGCCGGGCAGGGAGGAGGAGTACATCGATTGGTATCGCACCCGGCATGTCGCCGACATCGTCGCGGTGCCCGGGATCCTCAACGGCCAGTTCTTCCGGCTGGCGGTGCCGCGCGAGGCGCAATGGCGCTTCGCTTTGCTTTACGAGATCGAGACCGCCCAGGGGCCCGCGGCGCTTGCCGAAATTCAGACGCGGATGGGTGGCCCGTCGATGCCGGCGAGCGAGGCGCTCGATGGGATCGACGGGGTGTTCGGCCTGCCGCTCGGCGAGTGGCAGGCCGCGCCGGGCCGCACGGCCGAGGATCGCCGCCGCGCGCGCTATCGCCTGATCGCGCTCGCTCGGCCGCTGGCGGGCCGCGAGGAGGAGTATGTGCGCTGGTATGGCGAGCAGCATGTCGGCGATGTACTGCGCATACCGGGCATGGTCGGCGCGCAGCGCTACAGGCTGGCGCCGACCGGGGCGACGCCTGACCTGCCATGGCGGCATCTCGCGGTCTACGAGGTCGACACCGAAGAGCCGCGCGAGATGATGCGCGAACTTGGCCGACGGGCAGGCACGGCCGAGATGCCGAGCATCGATGCGGCGGATCGCGAGGCGGGTTTCGTGGCCTGTTCGAGGCGGTCACGCCGCTGCGGGTAAAGACATAGATATCCGCGGAACGGGAGGAGCCCCGGCGCGGGCCGCGCGTTGACTGGCCTCATGTTCGGAGATGGGCAATGGCCAACAACCTGCTCGGCATCCTGGTCGGCGCCGCGATCGATCGCGAGGAAGGCGAGAGCGGCGTCAAGGGCGCGCTCGAGGGCTATTTCATCGAAGGGGCGCTGCGATTGGTCGCGCCGATCCTCGTTACTTATGCGATCGGCTGGGGCGTGCAATATGGCATCCGCCGTGGGCTGCACGCGCTCACCGGCGACGACGATCTGCGGCGCGGCGCGATGTCGCCGGATGCGAAGGGCTGAGCACGGCAGCCGCGAACAATCGCCCATGCTGATCCAGATCAGGAAACTTCCCAACGCCTTCCATTGTTTAGGGCAAGCGGCGACTTGGCGTCGATGCTCGGACAGGGGTCAGCGATGGACGATACGACGCGCCGTCAGGTGATGACGGGAGCAGCGACGCTGGGCGCGACCGCCGCGCTCGCGACACCGGCCATGGCTGCCGCGCCCGCCGCCGGTCAGGCGCGCGGCGGCAAGCAGGACCCGCGCAGCAAGCATCCGAAGCCGCCGTTTCCGGCCCAGTCCCAGCCGTGGCCCGGCCTGGCCGGGCAGATGAATCCACGGCCCGATCATGGCGAGGCGAGCTATGTCGGCAGCGGCCGCCTGCGCGGCCGCAAGGCGCTGATCACCGGCGGCGATTCCGGAATGGGCCGCGCGGCGGCGATCGCCTTCGCCCGCGAGGGCGCCGACGTCGCGATCAACTATCTGCCGCAGGAGGAGCCCGACGCACGCGAGGTGATCGATCTGATCCGCCGCGCCGGCCGCAAGGGCGTGCCGATCCCGGGCGACCTGCGCTCGGAGAGCTTCTGCCGCGATCTCGTCGAACGTGCGGTGAGCGGCCTCGGCGGGCTCGACATCCTCGTCTGCAATGCCGGCCGCCAGCAGTCGGTCGCGTCGATCCTCGATCTCACCACCGAGGAGTTCGACGCGACGATGAAGACGAACATCTACGCGCCGTTCTGGATCATCAAGGCCGCGGTCCCGCATCTCGAGCCGGGCTCCGCGATCATCGGCACGACCTCCGAACAGGCCTATGATCCTGCGCCCGACCTCTACGCCTACGCGCAGACCAAGGCGGCGACGATGAACTACGTGAAATCGCTCGCCAAGCAGCTCGGCCCCAAGGGGATCCGCGTGAACGGCGTCGCGCCCGGCCCGATCTGGACGCCGCTCCAGGTTTCCGGCGGCGCGTCGCAGGGCAAGCTCGTCACCTTCGGAGCGACCGCGCCGCTCGGCCGACCCGGCCAGCCCGCCGAGCTCGCCGGCATCTATGTGCGCCTCGCCGAGGACGACGGCAGCTACACCACCGGCAACATCTACGGTGCCGGCGGCGGCCAAGGGCAGCCCTGAGGAGAGCAGCGATGCGCAACACCGTCGCGGTGGCCGTAATTCTGGCGGTGGCCGCACTGCTCCCCACCACCGCCCGGGCGCAGCAGCCCGGCTCGCGCCCGACCCGCGAGTATCTGATGGCGGCGGCGCAGTCCGACCAGTTCGAGATCCTTTCCGGGACGACCGCGCTTGCGCAGACCACCGATCCCGGCCTGCGCGCCTTCGCGACGCAGATGATCCACGATCATGGCGAGACGAGCCGCCAGCTCAAGGACACGGCGGCGCGCGAGGGCCTCGCGCCGCCGCCCGACGCGCTGGGCGGCGATCAGGCACAGATGCTGAACGCCCTCCAGAGCCTGCGCGGCGCGGATTTCGACAAGACCTATGCGCGCCAGCAGGCGCTGGCGCATCATTCGGCGCTGACCGTCCAGCAGCAATATGCCGCGAACGGCGACGACGCGGCACTGCGCCAACTTGCGAGCACGACGACAGGGCTGATCTCCGGCCATCTCGCCATGGCCGAGAAGATGAAGGATGCGCTGGATCGATAACGCCTCCGCTTGAACCGGACGCGCGGTCCATGGGCCGCCCCGATGCTTGTCCCTCGCCCGGCAACGGCTAAGGCCATGCTCCATCGGCGGAAGCAGGGGCAGAAACGATGGCAAGCACCAGGGCGATCATGTTGCGCGAACCAGGCGGCCCCGAGGCGTTGCGCCTCGAGGACGTAGCCGTCGGCGCTCCCGGCCGCGGCCAGTTGCGCGTCCGGCACGAGGCGATCGGCGTCAACTTCCACGATACCTATGTGCGCTCCGGCCTCTACCAGACGCTGCCGCTGCCGGGCATTCCGGGTCTGGAGGCGGCCGGCGTCGTCGTCACGGTCGGCGAGGGAGTGGAGGGATTCCACGTCGGCGACCGCATTGCCTATCTCGACAAGAGCTATGGCGGCTATGCCGAGGAGCGGCTGCTCGACGCCGACCTCGCGATCACGTTACCGGACGGGATCTCGACCGCGCTTGCGGGGAGCGTGCTGCTCAAGGGGCTGACGGCGGGCATTCTCGCAACCCGCGTCCATCCCGCGCGCGCCGGCGAGTGGGCGCTGGTTCACGCCGCGGCTGGTGGCTGCTCGCGCAATGGCTCGCCGGGCTCGGCGTGCGCGTGATCGGGACGGTCGGGTCCGAGGAGAAGGCGGCGATCGCGCGATCGCACGGCTGCGCGCACGTCATCCTCTACCGGAGCGAAGATCTCGTCGGCCGGGTCATGGAGATCAGCGGCGGCCACGGCGCCGATGTCGTCTACGACGCGATCGGGCGGGACACGTTCGACCGCTCGCTCGCCAGCCTCGCGGTACGCGGCCATCTGGTGAACTACGGCCAGGCATCGGGGCCGATCCCGCCCTTCGAGATCAGCCGGCTGGCCCCGAAATCGGCGACCATCAGCCGCCCCGGCTATGCGCATTATATCGCAGACAGGAGCGCGTTGATCGCGCTTGCCGACGATCTCTGGCAGCGGATCGCGGCGGGTTCGCTCCGCGCGGAGCCGGGCACGCCCTACCCGCTCGCGGACGCCGCCGAGGCGCATCGCGCGCTCGAAGCGCGCGCGGCGGGGCCGATCATCCTCGTGCCGTGACGGCGGTCATGCCATGATGCGGACCGTCGTGCCCCAGGGCTCGCGTGTCTGGTCGAGCCGCACGCCGGGCGCGCCCTTCGCCTCGTAGCCGAAGGAGATGCCGAACAGCAGCTTCATGTCCTCGCCGACCTCGAGCAGCGGCCGCACGACCGGAGCGTAGAGCCCGAGCAGCGTCTGCGGCAGGCCGGCGAGACCGAAGGCGGCGAGGCCGAGCAGCAGGCTCTGCGCGAACATGCCGACGTCGCTCGCCTCGCGCTCGTTGCCCCAGGCGGGCATGAACAGGAAGGCGACATGCGGCGCACCGAAGAAGGAAAGCTGCTGCCGCAACAGGTCCATGCGCGAGGCCTTGTCGTCGCGATCGATGCCGAGCGCCTGTTGCTGGCAGAGGATATGCGCGACCTGCCGCTCCTTGAAGTCGCTGGGATAGAGCTTGCGGAGATAGGGCAGATCGCCCTGCTGGTGGCCGCCATCGTCTATATGCGCGAGCAGCGCCGCGGCGATGCGGTCGCGCGTCGCGCCGCTCGCGATCCGCACCGCCCAGGGCTGCGTGTTGCAGTTGGAGGGGCTCCACTGCGCAAGCTCGAACACGTCGCGGATCGCCGCCTCGGGCACCGGCGTCGGCTCGAAGGCGCGCACCGAGCGGCGGCGCGCAACGATCGCGCGGAACGCTTCGGCGAGATCGGGTTCGTCGATGGCGCTCGCTGCGGTCGCTGTCGTCGTCATGCTGTCATCCTCCTGCGATGCGGCCTTAGCGTCCGGTGAAGCGCGGCGGCCGGCGTTCCCTGAAGCTCAGCGTCGATTCGGCGAAATCCTCGCTGGCGAGGCTTTCCATCAGCAGGTCATAGGCCTCGCCGCTCGCCTCGCCGAATTTCTGGACAGGCGCCGCTTGCAGCTGCCGCTTGATGATTGCGGTCGAACGCGGCGAAGCACCGGTCGCGATCGCGCGCGCATAAGCGAGCGTCGCATCGAGCAGCGCATCATCCTCCTCGACGCGCGAGACGAGGCCGAGCCGCAGCGCCTCCTCGGCCTCCAGCCGGCGGCCGGAGAAGAGCAGATCGGCAGCCGCGTTGGCGCCGACCAGCCGGGGCAGCATCCAGCCGAGCCCGAACTCGGCGACGACGCCGCGCTGCGCGAACGCCGCAGAGAACATCGCCGAACGGCCCGCGAAGCGGATGTCGCAGCAGGCCGCCAGCACCATGCCGACGCCGACGCAGGCGCCGTTCACCGCCGCAATCACCGGCTTCTTGAGCGCAAGCGGAAAGGTGTAGGTGGTGAGATATTCGGCCGGCGCATCGAGCCCCGCGAATATCGGCGCGACCTCTCCCGGGCGCGGAATGCCGTAGCCGGCCGCGCCCTCGGCGACGAGCCGCTCGAGCCGCGTCAGGTCGGCGCCGGCGCAGAACGCACGCCCGGCGCCGGTCAGCACGATCACGCGGGCATCATCGTCGTGGAAGGCGCGGACGAACGCGGCGTCGAGCGCCTCGTGCATCGGATCATCGAGCGCGTTCAGCCGCTCGGGCCGATCGAGCGTGACGATCCCGACATTGTCGACGACTTCAAAGCGGACCTGCGCTGCCATGGCCGCCCCGCTATCGCCTGCGCCGCGCACGCGCAATCGCGGCGCGCTTGCTGGTTTCGCACGACGCCCCGCCGCGATATGGAGCGCCGTCATTCCGGGGGAGGTTCTCGTGCATCGCAGCCTGCGCCTGACAGCCATGCTTCTCGCCATCGCGGTCGTCGGCGGCGCCGCCGGCTCGGCCGATCGCGCCAAGGGCTACCTCGACCCCGGTGAGTTCGACGTGACGCATGTGCTCGAGCCGGCGCCGCGCCCCGGCGACCCGCGCTATGACGCCGATCGGAAGATCTTCCGCGCGACGCGTGCGCTCGCCGGCAGCCCGCGCTGGGTGCTCGCCACGGCCGACGTCGAGACCGGCGCGCCGGCGATGCTGCGCGACTTCAGCTGCGCGGCGGGCGTGGCGCTGACGCCGGACAACGCGCCGAAGCTGGTCGCGCTCGTCCAGCGTGCCGGCGCCGACACCGGCGCGCAGACCGCGCATGCCAAGGACGTCTACCAGCGGCTGCGGCCGTTCCAGATCGATCGCGGACCCATCTGCCAGCCGCAATCCGAGCTGTTCGATCAGAAGGTGGGCCGCATCAGCTACGACTATCCTTCCGGCCACACGACCTGGGGCTGGACGTGGGCGCTGATCCTCGCCGGACTCGCCCCCGATCGCGCGCAGGCGATCCTGGAGCGCGGCCGCGTCTATGGCGACAGCCGCTTCATCTGCGGCGCGCACAATGAGAGCGCCGTAGAAGGCGGCTTCCTCTCGGCATCCGCGACGATGGCCGTGGTGGCGACCAAGCCGGCCTACCAATCCGACCGCGCCGCCGCAAAGGCCGAGCTCGACGCGCTCCGCGCGCATGGTCCCGCGCCAAGCGATTGCGCGACCGGAATGGTGCTAGTGCACGGCAACGCTAAGCTGCCTTACGCGCCCTGACCGGCGGGATCGCTAGGGCTGATTGATCAGGCCGCATTGGCTTCTTCCGGTCAGTCAGCTCGAAGCCGGTCTATAGCGCGCTTTCGATCCAGCGCTTGAGCTGGCTCTTCGGCGCGGCGCCAACCTGCGTGGCGGCGGGCTGGCCGTTCTTGAACAGGATCATCGTGGGGATGCCGCGCACGCCATATTTCGCTGGCGCGTCGGGGTTGTCGTCGATGTTGATCTTGGCGATCGTCACCTGGCCGCCCATCTCGTCGGACAGTTCCTCGAGCGCCGGGCCGATCATCTTGCACGGCCCGCACCACTCCGCCCAGAAATCGACCAGCACCGGCTGGTCCGCCGAGATGACGTCCGAATGGAAGCTCGAGTCGGTGATCTTCTTGGTGGCCATGGGCACAACTCCATCTGCTTGTTGTCTATCTAGGGCGGACGTTGCGGCGGCTCAACGGACGGCGCGCAAGCTTTGTTCACCGCCCGGATACCCTGGCTTGTGCGCGGCGATCACCGCATCGGGCACCGCGATGAGGTGCGGCCCGGCGGTGTAGAGCAGCCCCGCCTCTATCACGCGGCCGGGGAAGATCGTGGCGAGCGCGGCGGCATAGGCGGCGATCTGGCGGAGATGATGCGCCGGCACCGCCGCGAGCGAGGCCGGCGCGCGGCGGCCGGTCTTGAAGTCGACGACGCGGACGAGGCGGTCCGTCACCAGCAGGCGGTCGACGGTGCCGGCGATCACCGCGCCTTCCACCACCGCCGCGATCGGCGCCTCGGCGAGCGCATCCGGACCGAAGATGTCGGCGAAGCGCGGATCGGCGATGATCGCGCAGGCATCGGCGGCAAGCGCGGCGGCGTCTTCGGGCGCGACGCCGGCCGACCGCACCAGCCAGCGCTCGGCGCTCTCCCGCCGCCGCTCCGGCGCGATCGCCGGTAGCCGTTCGAACAGCGCGTGGAGCAGCCGTCCGCGCTCCGCCGCGGCGGCAAGCGCCGGGCTCGGCGGCGGATCGGCGACGTCGTCCGGCCCGAGCGACGACGGCGCGAGCGGCCGCGGCGGGCGACGTTCTTCCGGCGCGGCGCGGCGCAGCCAGTCCGGCGTCGGCGCCAGCGGACGGGCGGACGCGACGCGCCGTGCGGCGCCGCCGCCCCGCACCGTGCCGCCGGCGTGATGGCGTGCGGCGCCCCAGCGCGCGTCCTCCTCGGGCTCCGCGCCGAGCGCCGCCATCGCGCGCTCGACCGCCGCGTGCCAGCTCTCCGCCGGTGCCGCGCCCTTGCGCCGCGCGTTGAGCGCGCCGCCGATGACGAGATGCTCCTCCGCGCGCGTCAGCGCGACATAGAGCAGCCGCCAATGCTCCTCGCGCTCCTTGCGCTCGGCCTGCTCGATCGCGTCGGCGAAGGGGGCGAAGCGCTCCGCCTTGCGCGGGCGGACGATCGGCACCTTTGCGCCCTCCCGCTCCCAATGGATCGATCGTGCAGACGTGTCGTCGGGATCGAGCGTCGCGTCGGCGAGGATGACGAGCGGCGCCTGCAGCCCCTTGGCGCCGTGCACGGTCATCACGCGCACCGCGTCGAGCGGCGCGGAGGGATCGCGCTTGATGTCGATGTCGCCGCGATCGAACCAATCGAGGAAGAGCTGGAGCGAGGGCGTGGTCTCGTCCTCGAAGGCGAGCGCGGCGTTGAGCAGCTCCTCGATCGGATCGCGCGCCTCCTCACCCAGCCGCTCGAGCAGCTTGCGGCGACCGTCCATCGGATCGGACAGGATCGCCTCGAGGAAGCGATAGGGCGTGCCGAAATCGGCGGTGGCGAGCAGCGCGTTGAGCGCATCCGCCGTCGCGGCGAAATCCTGGCGCCGCGAGACCGCGCTCAGCAGGCTGCCACGCCGGCCATAAGCGATCGCGAAGAGATCGTCCTGGCTAAGCCCGAACAGCGGCGAGACCAGCAGCCCGGCGAGATTGAGATCGTCCTCGGGCTGGAGCACGAAACGGATCGCGGCGAGCAGGTCTTTCACCGCCAGCGGCGCGGTCAGCCGCAGCCGATCGACGCCCGCCACCGGCACGCCCTCGGCATGGAGCCGCGCGACGATCAGCGCGGCGAGCGCGCCGCGCTTGCGCACGAGGATCATCACGTCCTCGGGCTTCAGCGCTCGGCCGCTGGCGGCGAGGTGCAGCGGCGCGGGACCGTAGATCCACTCGCGGACCTGCTTGGCGAGCAACGTCGCGAAGCTGCGCGTGGCATCGTCGAGCCAGCCCTCCTCGCCCTCCGCCTCGCCTTCTTCGTCCGGCCCGGCGGGCGTGTGCGGGCGCCACAATGTCACGCGGCCGGGCAGGCCGTCGCGCGCGCTGCGATGACCGCCATGCGGCTCGATCAGGCCGAGCTTTTCGCCGCCGATCTCGTCGAGCAGCCGATCGACGAGCTCCAGCACCGGCGGCGTCGAGCGGAAGCTTTGCTCGAGCGCGAGGTTGGCGAAAGCTCGATCCGCCGCGTCGGCGCGCGTCTCGAACGCCAGCCGCGCCGCCGCGAAGGCCTGCGGGTCGGTGCCCTGGAAGCCGAAGATCGCCTGCTTGAAATCGCCGACGGTGAAGATCGTACGGACGCCTTGCCGCGCCCCCTCGCCCGCGAAGAAGTCGCCCGCCAGCGCGGCGACGATGCTCCATTGGTCCACGTTGGTATCCTGCGCCTCGTCGACGAGGATGTGGTCGGTTGCCTGATCGAGCTTGTAGCGCACCCAGTCCGCGATGCCGTCGCTCTGGAGCAGCGACACGGTGCGGCGGATCAGATCGTCGAAATCGACGAGGCCGGCGGCGCGCTTGGCGGCGGTGTAGCGGTCGGCGTAGGCCTGCCCGGCGCGGAGTGCTGCGGCGAGCATCGCCGCGAAGCCGGCCTTGGCGCGCAGGTCGACGAGCGCCTTGCAGGCATCGCCGAGCCGTGCGGCGAGCGCGACATAATCCGCCTCGGCCGCGATCTGCCCCTTCTGCACGGCGCGCGGCTCCCCCTTGCCGGTGTGGAAAACGCTCGCGAGCGCCTCGAGCGTCGCAGCGCGTGCTTCAGGCGATGCGGCACGCCAGGCGGTGATCGTGTCGGCATGGCCGAGGCCGGTCTTGGTGCCCCAGGCGGCGTTGGCGGCGGCGATCCGCGCGAGGGTCGCGCAATCGAACCGTTCGTCGGCGCAGGCCTCGGCAAGCGCCGCCTCGACGTCGCCGGAGGGCACGTCCATCGCGCGGCGCAGTTGCGGTTCGATGCCTTGCGCCGGACCCAGCGCCGCCATCGCGTCGGGCGCGCGCGCGCAACCGCGGAGGAAGCGCTGCGCGCCCTCCTCACCCAGCCGCCGGCTCAGCGTCTGGACGTCGGCGATCAAAGGCAGGTCGCCGCCGTTCTCGGCATCGACGAGCATGTCCGCGAGCACGGTCGCGGCGAGCACGGTCTCCTCGCGCTCCTCCATCGGACGGAAGCCGGGCACCAGCCCCGCCTCCTCGGGAAAGCCCGCGAGCAGCGTCGCGGCAAAGGCGTGGATGGTCTGGATGCGCAGGCCACCGCCGGGCGCATCGAGCACGCGCGCGAACAGTCGGCGCGCGCGGGGCAAATCGTCGGGGCCGAAATTCTCGCCGAGCGCGGCAAGGTCGATCGCGAGCAGATCGTCGCGCAGCCGCACCCAATCGGCGAGGCGCGCATGAATGCGCTCGGCCATCTCGGCGGCGCCCGCTTTGGTGAAGGTCAGGCAGAGGATCGCCGAGGGATCGGCGCCGCGCAGCAGCAGCCGCAGCACGCGCGAGCTCAGCACATGCGTCTTGCCGGTGCCCGCCGAGGCGGCGAGCCAGACATTAGCCTGCGGATCGACCGCGTCGCGCTGCGCGCCGCGCAGATGCTGCAGCCGCTTGAGCCGGCTCATGCCGCATCCCCCTGGCGGCCATACCATTCGTCGAGCCGCATCAGCTGGTCATAGTCGGCATAAGGGGCATATTCGGGATGAAGCTTGGCGATGAACGGCTCCTCGCCGAGCAGCCACTTCGCCGCCGCATCGCGCAATTTCGCTTCGGCGTTTCTCGTGAAATCCTCGGGCGCGATCAGCGCGCTACGGCCGAGCACCGGGCTCTGCACGAAGCCGAGCGCGCCCGCTTTCGACGCCAGCGACCAATATTCGAACGCGCCGGCAACGCCCGCGACGCCCTCGAACCCGCCGCGCTCGGCGATCAGCCCGAGCAGGCCGAGCTGCATCGCATAGCCGTTCGCCACCGCCTTGCTTGAGGGCGGCTGACCGGTCTTGTAGTCGACGATCGCGAGGCTGCCGTCGGCGGCGCGATCGATGCGATCGACGCGGCCCTTGAGCGTCACCCCGCCCGCCTCCGCCTCGCCCGAAAGTTCGGCGGCGATCGGCCGGCGGCCGGCGGCGAGATCGTCGGCGGTCTGCTGCGCGATCCACTCGATCGCCTCGATCAGCCGCGGCGTCCACAGCGCGCGTACGACCGGGTGCGTGTCGGCACGCGCGAGCAGCGCTTCGGCGCGCGCGCGGAGCTTGGCGGGATCGCACCGGTCCTCGTTCCACCAGGCTTCGAGCACGGCGTGGACCTCGCTGCCGCGCCATGCCGCGCTCGGCTCGGCATCGACCGCGTCCCAGCTCTTCAGCCGCAGGATCGCGTCGGCATAGAAGGCGAAGGGATCGGCCTGGAGCCGATCGAGCTTGGTGACGTGGATCGTCTTGGGGCGCGCGGCGAGCGGCGGGCGCGGCTTCGGCCGCTCGGCGGGCTTGAAGTCGGCGGCCCAGTCGAGCAGCTTCGCCCAGCGGCCGATGCGCGGCTCGCGCGTCATGCCGCCGGTCATCGCCTCGAGCCGCAGCCAGAAGCGCGACGCGATCGCCGGTGCGCGGGCATCGCGCCGCGCCCGCGTGACGAGCACGCGGGGAGAGCCGAGCAGGCTCGCAAAGCCGTGCGCGGCGAGGCCGATGCGGCGCTCCAGCCCCGAGAGGCCGAGCGCGGCGCGGATGCCCGGGCCCAGCCACGGATCGGGTGCGGGCGGCGCCGGCCACATGCCCTCGTTGAGCCCGCCCATGATGACGAGATCGGCGTGCTGAAGTTGCGCCTCGATCAGGCCCCAGATCGCGACGCGCGGATGACCGCCTTGCGGCGGCCGCACCGCGATCTCGCCCATCAGCCGCTCCAGCAGCGGCGCGATGGTTTCGGGCGCGAGGCCGCGCGGGCCGGCCGGCAGCTCGCGCTCGATCGTCTCGAACAGCTCGGCGGCGGCGCGCCCGTCGGGGCCCGCCCACAGCGCCTCGCCGCAGAGCGCATCCGCGGCCTCGCGGAGGCGCGCGATTAGCGTGGTCGGCGGCTCGTGACGGACATAGGCCTCGTCGAGCGGGCGCAGCATCCCGGCGACGCCGCCAAACCAGTCGGCGGTCTCGCCGAGATAGCCCAGCACGCCATCCAGCCCCGCTGGCGGCCGCGGCCCGCGCAACGCCGCGTCCAGCCGCCGCACCTCGGCGAGCCAGGCCGCCCTGCCCGCGCCGGCCTTCACCAGCGGATGCTTGAGCAGCGCGAGCAACGGTACCGGCGCCCAGCGCTCCGCCGCCGCCCGCGCCAGCATCACCAGGAAGGCGCCCGGCGGCGTCGCCGAGAGCGGCCGCCCGGCGCTGTCGTCCGCCGCGATCCCCCAGCGCTGGAGATGCGCCGAGACGCGCCGCGCCAGCCCGCGATCGGGCGTCACCAGCGCCACCGTGCGCGCCGGCGTCTCCAGCGCCTCGCGGATCGCGATGGCGATCGCTTGCGCCTCCTCGGCAGGGGTCGCGAGCTCGAGCGCGCGCACGCCGGTCAGCCGCCGATCCGCCGGCTTCAGCGCCTGCCATTTGTGGCTATATTCTGCGGGCGCCATCGCGTTGCCGATCGCGCGGCTGCGTGCCGGCGATGCCGCCGCGCACCCGCCGCCGCGCCAGAGCGCCACCTCGCCTCGCGCCACGCCCATGCGCTGCAGCAGCAGCTTGAGCGCGAACTGCGGGTGCGTCTCGATCGAGCGTTGCCGCGCGCCCGTCGCGGGATCGGACGCATGCGGGCCGAGCGCCTGCCACTCCTCCTCCGGCACGGCGAGATCGAGCGCCGGGAACACGACCATGCCCTGCTCCAGCGCCGCGATCCGGCCGAGCAGCGCCGCCACCGCCGGCGCCGGCGTCGCGATGCCGGCGGCGATCACCGGCCCGTCCGGCGGCGCCGCGCGCCAGCGCCGCTCCGCCGCCGCGAGCAGCTGGTCGCGACGATCGGAGAGATCGATGCGGCCGAGCCGTTCGAGTTCGGCCGGCCAGCGCGTCGCCACCACCGCGAAGGTGGCGTAGGCGCGCTGCCAATGCACCGCGAGCTCGCCGCTGCGATCGAGCGCGAGCAGATCGTCCACGCTCTTCTTCTCGACCGCGAGCTGATCGATCGTGCGCGCGACATCGGCGGCGAGCCGCACCGCCTCGACACCATCGACCGGATCGCGCACGCGGGCGCGCTCCTCCTCGATCAGCCGCGCGAGGATCATCCGCCGCGCCATCGGGTCGATCGCTGGCGGGATCGGGTCATCACCCTCGATCGGATCGAGCGCGGCGCCGATCGCCTCGTCGAGATCGGGATCGCCGATCGCGACGAGGCGCGGCAGGATCAGGCCGTTGGTCGCGCGGCGTACGAACGCATCCTGCACGGCGCGGATCGCGCGGTTGTTGGGCAGCAGGATCAGCGCGCGCGAAAGCCCGAGCGGATCGCCGCGCGTCCGCGCCAGCAGCCCGGCGACGAGCGCATCGGAAAAGGCGCGATGCGCGGGGATGGTGAAGACGCGCGGCTGGATGGACGCGGAGGTCGGACCGTCGGCTCGTTCCCCGGTCAATCCTCAATCCGTTCGCGTCGAGCGAAGTCGAGACACGTAGGCGATGCGCGTGTGGCACGTCCCTCGACTTCGCTCGGGACGAACGGGTCTGCTGTCGGCCTCTGGCCCTCAGCCATCGGCGAGCATCGCCTCCGTCACCGGGATGGCGGCGGGCGTGCCGACGTCGAACCACAGCCCCTGGTGGACGACGCCGAAGCAGCGGTCCGCCTCGATCGCCCGGTTCCAGAGGATGTTCGTCGAGAAGGCGCCGCCGGGCGCGTCTGCGAGGAAGCGTGGCGCGACGAGCTGGATGCCGGTGTAGACGAACGGCGCGACGCGGCCCGCGCGCCGGCGCGCGATCCGGCCGGCGCCATCCATGTGGAAATCGCCCATGCCCTTGTGGCAGTTCGCCCGTGCGAACGGCACGACGAGCAGCAGCGCGTCCATCGCGTCGCCGTCCCAGCGGTTGGCGAGCAGCCGCAGCGTGTCGGCCGGCCCATCGAGCCAGAGATTGTCGGCGTTGACGACGTAGAACGGCTTGTCGCCGAGCAGCGGCAGCGCATGCGCGAGGCCGCCGCCGGTCTCGAGCAGCTCGGCGCGCTCGTCGCAGATGACGATCTCCGCCGCGCCGCGCCGCCTGCGGAGATGCGCCTCCATGGCATCGGCGAGATAATGGACGTTGACGACGATGCGGGCGATCCCCGCCGCTTCGAGCCGATCCAGGACATGGTCGATCAGCGGCTTTCCTGCGACCTCGACGAGCGCCTTCGGCCTGTCGACGGTGAGCGGGCGCATTCGGAGGCCGAGCCCGGCGGCGAGGACCATCGCGGTATCCGGCAGCGGTGCTGCGGCATCGACGCGCGGATCGGGGCGCAGCGCGAGCGGCTTGGCGAAACGGCTCATGCGGGCAGCGGCTCCCAGGCGGCGGCGCGGAATTCGGCGGCCACGTTGCGCGCATACCATTCGGCGACGGGCGCGAGCGCCGGATGCGCGAGATTGCGCTCGAGATAGCCCCACACGCGCGGCTGCATCGGCAGATAGCTGGCCTTGCCGTCGCGCTTCCACAGCCGCGTGAAGATGCCGAGGATCTTGGTGTTCCGCTGCGCGCCGAGGATCTCGTAGGCGGCGCGATCGATGCCGCCGGCCAGCCGCGCATAGTGATCGAGCATCGCCGCTTCGAGCGCCGGCGCGACGTCGCGCCGCGCATCCTGCAGCAGCGAGACGAGATCGTAGGCGGGGTGGCCGGCGAGCGCGTCCTGAAAATCGAGCAGCCCCAGCCGCCGCAGCCCGGGCCGATCGAGCAGCATGATGTTGTCGGCATGATAGTCGCGCAGCACCAGCACCGGCGCCGCCGGGCTGTCGACCGCGCCGAGCACCGCGTCCCACGCCTTTTTGAAGCCGTCGCGGTCGACGTCCAGCGCGAGCGCCGGCGCATACCAGTCCGGGAACAGCGCCACCTCGCGCCGCAGGACGGCACGGTCATAGGGGGCGAAGCCGCTCGTCTCGGCGATCTTGGCGAGCTCGACCAGCAGCGCGACGGCGTCGCGATAGATGCCCTCCTCCAGCGCCGGCTCGTCGCGGAGTAGCGGCCCGACGAGGCGATCGCCGAAATCGTCGAGCAGCAACAGGCCGCCGGCGCGATCCTCGGCAAGCGCGCGCGGCGCCGAGAAGCCGCGCGCGATCAGATGCTGCGCGACATGGAGGAAGGGGCCGACATCCTCGTGCGCGGGCGGCGCGTCCATCAGCACCGCGGTGCGGCCCGGCGCCAGGACGCGGAAATAACGGCGGAACGAGGCATCGCCCGCGAGCGGCCTGATCTCGGCACCGCCCCAGCCGTTCGCGGCGAGGAAGGCGGGCGCGTGCGGCGGCGGGATCATCGGCGCATCAGCGGAACGGGAGCGGCGGCGGCCATCGCCCCTCCCATGCCGGGGCGGCGGCCCAAGTCAAGGCGCGGCCGCCGTCCGGCGCGGCGGCGAGCGACAGGCGGAGCGCGTCCGGCCACAGGGCGTCGCCCAGCCGCTCGGGCCATTCGATCACCAAGGCGCCCCCCTCGCGGAGATCGTCGAGGCCGAGTTCCGCGAGCTCTTGCGGCTCTTCGATTCGGTAGAGATCGACGTGCGCGAGCGGCAGACGGACCTCGGGCGGCGCATATGGCTGGATGATCGCGAAGGTCGGGCTGGGCGCCTCGCCCGCGAGCCCGAGCGCCGCGAGCAGCCCGCGCGCGAACGTCGTCTTGCCCGCGCCGAGATCGCCGTGGAGCGCGACGACGTCGCCCGCGCGCAGCACGCGGCCGAGCGCGGCACCGGCAGCCTCGGTGGCCGCGGGATCGGGGAGATGGAGCACGGGAACAGCCGTAGAGCAACGCCGCGCCGATTTGAATCACCGGTTACCATGAGGAGGAACCAAGCGAAGCGAAGCGAACCGAAGCGCAGTCGAAGGCCCGTCTCGAAGGGCGTGTGGCCGTGCTTCGAGACGCCGCTTCGACGTCGATACGCAGCATCGAAGTTATCCTGAACGCCTGCCTTGGCAGGCGGTCGAAGGGCTCAGCGGCTCTCAGCACGAACGCAAGATCAAACCGATCTTCCCCGGATTGCGCGAGAGGGATCAAGGCTGTTGGAAATGCGCGCGCACCTCTCCGGTTGCTCGGCTCAGAGCGGGAGAAACGGCCGGCGCCCCTCGCGTGCCTCGCGGCCCTCGGGGCTTTGCCGGTGTCCCAGTTTTCCGGCGGGAGCACCTCGCCCATTTCCGTCGGCGCATCGGGCCGGCGGCGGGAACTGGCTCGTTGTGGCGGACGCCGTGGGCCATGCACATAAGAGCACGAGCATGGCAGCTTGGCGCTGGCCTGGTTGAACTTACGATGCTTCAGGATTTTCGACCCCGAACCCTGGCGCGCCGGCCGTCCGGACGATCGCGACGCGTGGCCCCGCGTCGTCCCATCCCGCCGCGTGTCGGCCTCTCGTCAGAAGCCTTGCGCGACGGCGCGGCTTTTAGCGGAATCGGGACGAATTGTCAAGGATGTTCTTGGTATGTTCGAAGCGGTCAAATGGCCGCTTTTGGTGGCTAGCTGCCGCTAGCTCCCCTCCCTTCCAGGGAGGGGGGATGAACGTCTGCTACTGGGGCGATAGCGGCCGATCCAACTTCGGCAATCCTCGGTCTAGACACCCTTCCGCGGTAGCGTGATCGTCACGGTCGTGCCCTGCCCCGGCTCGGACTGGAGCGTGACGCGGCCGCCATGCGCCTCGACGAACTGGCGGGTGAGCGGCAGGCCGAGGCCGAGCGCGCCATCGCGCGGGCGGGTGCCGAGCGCGACCGAATGGAAGCGATCGAACACGCGCGCCTGCTCGCGCGCGGAAATGCCCTGGCCGTCGTCCGAGACCGTGATCCGCGCCGCCTCGGCATCGCCTTCGGCATGGACGAGCACGCGGCCGCCCGCCGGCGTATGATCGACGGCGTTGCCGAGGACGTGATCGAGCGCCTGGCGCAGGCGGCGGGGATCGCCGGTGACGCTGCCGATCGAGGCGTCGATCGACTGGACGAGATCGATGCCGGCGTCGTTCGCGCGGTCCTGGACGTCGTCGGCGGCATCGCGGGTGAGGCGCGCGAGATCGACCTGCTCGGCGGCGAGCGGCAGCGCGCCGGCCTCGCTTTGCGTCAGATCGAGCACGTCGTCGATCAGCCCGCCGAGCCGGCCGACCGACTGCAGGATCGCGCCGACATAGTCGCGGCCGGTATCGCTCAGCGCGCCGGCATAGCCCGCCTCGAGCATCTCGGCGAAGCCGCCGATCGAGGTGAGCGGGGTGCGCAGCTCATAGCTCATATTGGCCATGAAGGCGGTCTTGACGCGATCGCCCTCCTCCAGCGCCTCGGTACGTTCTCGAAGGGCAGCCTCGATGCGGCGGCTGTCGGTGATGTCGAGCATCGTGAACAGCGCGTTGCCGTCGGGTAGCGGCACCGCGGCGAACTCGTAATGGCGGCCGTTGGTCAGCGCGACGCGGCCCGAGCGCTGCTGCCGCTCGACGGTGGCGAGGCGGACGAGCTCGCGGATGAGGTTGGCACGCGCCGGGTTGGTCAGCCGCTTGGCGACCGCGCTCACCAGCTGATCGACGCGCGGATGCTGCGTGAGCTCCTCCTCGGAGATCCCCCAGACCTCGGCGAAGCGGTTGTTCCAGAGATGAAGGCGGCCATCGGCGGCGAACACGCCGATCGCCTCGAACAGATTGTTGAACGTCGCGGTGCGGACGCGCAGCAGCGTGTCGCGCGCGCTTTCGAGCTGGACCTGCTCGGTACGGTCCTCGAAGATCACGAGCAGGCCGCCATCGGGCAGCGGCTGCGCCACGACGCGCAGATGCATGCCGCCCGGCAGCATCCAGTTCTCCTCGATCGCGTCGGTCGCCTGGAACCAGCCGCGCCGCTCGGCGCGCCATGCCGGGAAGTCGCGCGATTCGGGCACGCGGCCGGTCTCGCGCATGCGATCGAGCACGCGCTCGAACTCGGGGCGGTCGCCGAGCCATTCGGGCTTGATCGCGAACAGCCGCAGGAACGGCCGGTTCCAGAAGACGAGGCCGCGATCGGCGCCGAACTGGGCGACGCCGGCGGAGAGGCGATCAAGCATCTCGCGCTGCGCCGAGGCGAAGCGACTGAGATCGGCGCGCGCCTCCTCCAGCTCCTCTATATCGAGCGCGTAGCCGGCGATGCCGCTCGGCCCCAGCGGCACGTCGACGACGCGCAGCATCCGCCGCTCGCCGCCGACCGTCGCGGGCACGGTGCGGATCGACATCTCGCCCTCGTCGCGCGCCGCCGCCGCGCTCGCGATCGGGCTGCCGGCGCCCTGCCCCTCGACGAGCTCGAGCCCGCGCGCGATCACGTCCGCAGCGCTTTCGCCCTCGACGGCGCGGACATAGGCGCCGTTGACGAGGCTGAGCCGCAAATCCGGTCCGCGATGCCACATCGGGATCGGCGCCGCCTCGATCAGCGCCGTGAGTGCGTCGAGCGTGCCGCCGAGCGCGCCGACCTCGCCGCCGAGCCGCGCGATCTCGCGCTGGCTCTCGCTCATGTCGAACAGCCAGAACAGCGCCGCGCCGGGCTCGTCGGGCGCCGGCCCGCCGATCGCGGTGAGCACGAGATGGGATGAGCGAACGCGCAGCGGCACGGTGATGCGATCGCCGGTGCGCTGCGCGCTCTCGACCGCGCGGACAAGCGCGGCACCATCCTCGTCGTCCACGCCGAGAACGAGCTCGTCGATCGATTGCGGCAGCGCGCCCAGCGCCAGCCGTTCGGCGATGCGCGGATCGCCACGCAGCCTGCCGTTCGCGGCGACGGTCACCGGCAGCGCGGGCGACGCCCCGAGCAACGCCTGCAGCCGCCGCGCCTCGCGCTGGTCGGCCGCCGCCGCGCGCAGCCGCTTGAGACCGAACACCGTCGCCGCCACCGCGGCCGCCAACCACGCGAGCAGCAGCAGTGCGAGGACGACCGCGGTCTTGGCGCCGATCGCGATCATCGCGGCGCGGGCCGTGCGTCGACGCTGCCGGCCCTGTTGCTGCTGCCCACCATGCGCCGCTGTCTATTGCCGAAAGCGATCGAGCGGAAGCGAGCGTTTAGCGTTCGAACGCGTAATCGCGCTCGACGCGCGCGATGCGGACGCGATAGCGCACGTACCAGTGCTCGCGCCCGTGCCGCTGCGCGTCGAGATGATCGACCTGGCGCTTCCAGGCGGTGATCGCATCCACGTCTCGCCAGTAGGAAACGGTGATGCCGGCACCGTCCCCGCCGCGTGCGGCTTCGATGCCGAGATAGCCCGGCTGCGCGGCGGCGAGCCGCTCCATCTCGGCTGCCATCGCGCCATAGCCGAGGTCGTCACCCTCGGTGCGCGACGAGGTGAAGATCACCGCATAATAAGGGGGCTCCATGGTGCCTGGCCTCCTCGCTGGCGCATCAATAGACGCGGACGCGTTGCGCCGGCGCCAGATAGAGCTTCTGTCCGGGCACGACCTTGAACGCCGGATACCAGGCATCGAGGTTGCGCACGGTCTGCGCGCGCTGCTCGGCGGGGGCATGGACGTCGGTGAGGATGCGCTGCCGGAGCGATGCCTCGCGCCTTTTCTCGCGCCAGCTCTGGCCGAAGGCGAGGAAGAAGCGCTGATCGCCGGTCAGCCCTTCTATCACCGGTGCCGGCTTGCCGTGCAGGCTGGCATGATATGCGTCGAGCGCGGCCTCGAGGCCGGCAAGATCGGCGATGTTCTCGCCGAGCGTCTGCGCGCCGTTCACATGCACGCCGGGCAGCGGCTCATAAGCGTCATATTGCTTGATGAGCGCCGCGCCCGACGCCTTGAAGTGCGCGAAGTCGGAAGGCGTCCACCAGTTGCGCAGCGCGCCCTTCGCGTCGAAGTCGGCGCCGGTGTTGTCGAATGTGTGGCTGATCTCGTGGCCCATGGTGGCGCCGACCGCGCCGTAATTGGCCGCCGCATCCTGCTTCGGATCGAAATAGGGCGGCTGCAGATAGGCGGCGGGAAAGTTGAGCGCGACCTGCACCGGCAGGTTGACCGCGTTCACCGTCTGCGGCGTCATCCACCATTCGCGCTTGTCGACCGGCTTGCCGATCTTGCCGATCTGGTGGCGATATTCGGCACGCCGCGCGCGCTGCAGATTGCCGAACGCGTCGTCGGGGCGGATCTCTAGCCCCGAATAGTCCCGCCAGCTTTCGGGATAGCCGACGCCGACATAGGTCGCCTTGAGCTTGGCGCGCGCCTCCGCCTTGGTCGCGGGCGCCATCCAGCTCAACGCCGCGAGCCGACGATCGAGCGCCGCGACGATGTTGGCGACCATGTTCTGCAGTTCGGCCTTGGCCTGCGGCGAGAAATAGCGCTGCGCATAGCGCTGGCCGACCGCATCGCCGAGCTCGTCGTTCACCGACGCGATCGCACGCTTCCAGCGCACCCGTTGCTCAGGTGTGCCATCGAGTTCCTTGCCGTTGAAGGCGAAGGCGCGCCGGTCGAGCGCCTGCGGCAGCACGGCGGTGTATTGGTTGATCAAGTGGAAGGCGAGCCAGTCCTTCCAGACCTCGAGCGGCTGGCTCGCGACGAGCGCGGAAAGCCGCGTGATCGCCATCGGCTGCCAGGCGATGAAGCGCTGCTGATGCGGCAGCTCGGCGGCACTCCAGAACGCCGCCCAGTCAATCCCCGGCGCCTTTGCGGCGAAGTCGGCGGCCGACCAGTTGCGCGCCTGACGCGAATCCTGGCTGGCGACGATGTCGACCTGCGCGGTCGCGATCTTCGTTTCGAGCGCGACGATCCGCTGCGCCTTGGCCTCGGGATCGCCGATCCCGGCAAGCCGCAGCATGTCGCTGACATAGGCGAGATAGTCGGCGCGGTATTTCGCCATCTGGGGCATGGGCGAAAGATAATAGTCGCGATCGGGCATGCCGAGGCCGCCCTGCATCAGGTAGGGCACGGTCGTATCCGGCGTGGTGAGGCCTTGCGTGACGAACAGGCCGAACAGGTTCTCGGTGTGGAACTCGGTATTGTTGAACGGATCGGTGTCGGCACGCATGCTGGCGCCGAGCGCGCGGGAGAGCTCCGGCAGCGCGCGGATCGCTGCGATGGCGGCGAGGCCGGGCCGCAGCGGCGCCACGCCCTGCTTCTCGATCCCCGCCTGATCGACGAAGGCGGCATAATAGTCGGCGATCTTGCGCGCCTCGCTGCCGGCAGGCGGATTGCTCGCGGCGATTTCGCGGACGAGATCGGCGGTACGCTGCTCGGTGAGGTCGACGAGCATCCGGTCGGTGCTCTCGGCGCTGTGATCGGGCGCGATGACGGTGCGCTTCTGCCAGGCGCCGTTGGCGTAGCCGTAGAAATCGTCGCCGGGCGCGACGGCCTTGTCGATGCCGCTGAGGTCGACGCCGGCGGAGGGACCGGCGGCGGACGAGGGCAGCGCGAGCGCGAAGGCGAGAACGGCGAGCGCGACGGGTGCGATGGGACGCATCTCGATCTCCTGAGAAATATTGTTACGCCACGCTTAGCGCCGGAGTCGGCGCGCCGCCAAATCGTTCGTCGAATGCGCGCGCGTTGCGGCAAAAACGCGCGCGGCGCTTGCCATCGGGGCGCGGGCAGACGACATGGCGCGCGAGGACAGTCCGGAGACCGCCATGCCTGTCACCCGCTTCGTCGCGGCGTCCGCGATGATCGCATCGCTGGCCGCGCCGGCCGCCGCGAGCCGCCCCGCGACCTCGCCGCTCGTCGCCTACGTCCACGCGCGCGCGGCCGACGTGCTCGGCCAGGCCGACGCCTCCGCGCAGGGCTATGGCGCACTGTTCGCGGTCGAGCCCGGCAACCGGCGCATGGCGATGCGCACCTATCGGCAGGCGATCATCGCCGGCGATCGCAAGCTCGCCATCGCCACCGCACGCGCGCTCGATGCGCAGAAGGCGCTGCCCGCCGAGGGCCGGCTGCTGCTCGTCGGAGAGACGATCGCGAACAAGGACTGGAAGGGCGCACGCGCGCAGATCGAAACGCTGAAGCACGAGGACGTGTTTTCCTTCCTGGCGCCGAGCCTCTCCGCCTGGGTAACGCTGGGCGCGCGCGACGGCGATCCGCTGGCACTGCTGGCGACCGGCGCCGGCGGCGCGCTCGGCGGTGGCTATCTCGGCGAGCAGCGCGCGCTGATCACGCTGGCCGAGGGTCGCGTCGACGACGGCGTCGCCGCGATCCTCGCATTGGGAACCCCGGGTAGCGCCCGCTCGCTGCGGCTGCGCATCGCCGCCGCGGCCGAGCTCGCGCAGGCCGGCCATGCCGACAAGGCGGCGACGCTGCTCGTCGGCGACGATCCCGCGCTGGTGCTCGCGCGCGCGCTGCTCGCCGCGCACAAGCCGATCCCCGGCGCGATCGCGACGCCCGTACAGGGCGTCGCCGAGCTGCTGATCCGCGTCGCCGCCGACATCAACCGCGAGCAGGCCGGGCCGCTCGCGCTGACGCTCGGCCGCACCGCCAACTTCATCGCGCCAGACAATGCCGAGGGCTGGCTGGTGGTGAGCACGATGCTCGCCTCGGGCGACGAGAGCCAGACCGCGCTTGCCGCTCTCGACCATGTCGCGCCCGACGATCCGCTGGTCGGCGCGGCGCGCGATCTCAAGGTGCAGCTGCTGCTCCACAAGGGCGACAAGGATGGCGCGCTCAAGGAGGCGCTCGCCGCGACCGCGCTGCCGGGCGCGAGCGCGCAGGACTGGAGCCGCGCGGGCGACATCTACGACGCGCTGAGCCGCCATGCCGATGCCGCGCAGGCTTATGGCAAGGCGCTGGCGCTCACCGGCGACAGCAAGGCAGCCTGGGCGCTGTGGCTGCAGCGCGGCAGCGCGCTCGAGCAGTCCGGCGATTGGGCGGAGGCGAAGCCGGCGCTCGAGAAGGCGGTCGCGCTCGCGCCCGATCAGGCGGTAGCGCTCAACTATCTCGGCTATTCCGAGCTCGATCGGCACGAGAATGTCGATGCCGCGACGAAGCTCGTCGAGAAGGCGAGCGCGCTGCGCCCCGACGATCCGGCGATCACCGATTCGCTCGGCTGGGCCTATTATCTGCGCGGCGATCTCGCCCGCGCGCTGCCGGCCCTCGAAAAGGCCGCGATCGCCTCCCCGGCGCAGAGCGACATCAACGAGCATCTCGGCGACGCCTATTGGGCGGCCGGCCGCCACCTCGAGGCCCGCTATGCCTGGCACGCCGCGCTCGTCGTCGCCGACGACAAGGACAAGCTGCGCCTGAGCGAAAAGGTCGACCTGGGGCCGGCCGTAAAGCCGTGACGCCGCCCGCGTGACCCTGGCCGAGACGGCGCACGCCAAGCTCAACCTCGCGCTCCACGTGCGCGGTCGCGAGCCCGACGGCTATCATCGGCTCGAAACGCTGTTCGTCTTCTGCGCGCACGGCGACGTGCTGCGCGCCGAGCCGGCGGACACGCTCAGCCTCGCGATCGAAGGGCCGTTCGCGGCCGATCTCGACGCCGCGCACGGCGACAATCTTGTGCTGCGCGCCGCGCGAGTGCTGACGGAGCGCTGCGGTGTCACCGCTGGTGCGGCGCTGACGCTCGACAAGCGGCTGCCGGTCGCCTCGGGGATCGGCGGCGGCTCGGCCGATGCCGCTGCGGCGCTGCGGCTGCTCTGCCGGCTGTGGGAGGTCGCGCTGCCGGCGGAGGCCCTGCACGCGATCGCGGCCGCGCTCGGCGCCGATGTGCCCGCCTGCCTCTCGACGCGGCCGCAGCGCGGCGAAGGGCGCGGCGATCGCCTCACGGCGCTCGACGCTCCGGATCTCTCCGGGCTGGCGGTGTTGCTGCTCAATCCGCGGCTGCCGCTCGCGACCGAGCCGGTGTTCGAGGCGTGGGACGGGCAGGATAGCGGCCCGCTCGGGGAGGCGGCATCGCTGGCGGCGATGACGGCGGCGCGCAACGACCTCGAACCGCCGGCGATTGCGCTCGTGCCCGAGATCGCGTCGCTGCTCGATTGGCTGCGCGCGCAGCCGGGCGCCACGCTCGCGCGCATGTCGGGATCGGGCGCGACCTGCTTTGCGCTGTTCGCCGACGCCGCCGCGCGCGACGCCGCCGCCGCGCGCGCGGCAATCGAGCGGCCGGGCGACTGGCGTCTCGCGACCTGGCTGCTGTGACCATGACGCGTGTGCCGACATCGCCTATCAGCAGGAGGATGCGACGCGTCGCCCCGCTCCTGCCGTTGTTGCTCGCCGGGTGCCACGCGCGCCATCGCGATCCGGTCGCCGGCACGCCGATTCCTTGCGCGATCGGCCAAGGCGCGCTGTTCGCAAAGCGCTGCCGCGTCCAGAAGCTCGGCACGCAGCTGCTGCTCGTCCGCCCCGACGGCGGCTTTCGGCGGATCGATACCGCGGGCGGGATCAACGCGGCGGACGGCGCGGAGCCGATCGCCGTCGCCCGCTCCGGCGACTCCGTCGACGTCGCGATCGCCGGCGAACGCTATCGTCTGCCGGCCGCGTTGGTGGCGCCGCGATGAGCGCGATCCTCACCGTCGCCGAGATGCGCGCCGCCGAGCAGGCGGCGGTGGACGCCGGCACCGGTCTCGCGACGCTGATGGACAATGCCGGTGCGGCAGTGGCGGAAGCGGCGTGGCGGTTCGGCGGCGGCCAGCCCGCGCTGGTTCTGTGCGGGCCCGGCAACAATGGCGGCGACGGCTATGTCGCGGCACGCCTGCTTGCTGAGCGCGGCTTGGCGGTTCGTGTTGCGGCGAGCGGCGAGCCCAAGACCGATCTCGCGCGGGCGGCGCGTGCCCGCTGGGCCGGCTCGGTCGAGCCGCTCGCCGACGCGGCGCCCGCGCCGTTGCTGGTCGACGCGCTGTTCGGCGTCGGGCTGACGCGACCGCTTGGCGACGACATCGACGGGCCGCTGGCGCGGCTGATGCGCGCGGCGCGGTATCGCATCGCGATCGACGTGCCGAGCGGCGTCGGCACCGACGACGGCGCCGCGCTCGGCTGTCCGGCGCCGTTCGACCTGACGATCGCGCTCGGCGCGCTTAAGCCCGCGCATCTGCTGGAGCCCGCCGCCGCGCTCTGCGGCCGCGTGATCGTCGCCGATATCGGCATGAGCGCGCCCGAGAGCCGGCTACATCGCGTCGCGCGGCCGCGGATCGCGCCGCCGCCGCCCAATTCGAACAAATATTCGCGCGGCTATGCGCTCGTCGTCGGCGGTGCGATGCCCGGCGCCTCGATGCTCACCGCCGAGGCGGCGATGCGCGCCGGCGCCGGCTATGTCGCGATCGCCGGCAAGGGCGCCGGACGGCGCGGACCGCATGCGCTCGTCCGCCATGTCGAGGGCGACGGCGCCGGCCTCGCGCGGCTGCTCGAGGACAAACACATCGGCGCAGCGGCGGTCGGCCCCGGCCTCGGCCGCGATGCACAGGCGCGCGATCTGCTCGATGCGGCGCTCGCAAGCCCGCGGCCGCTGGTGCTGGACGCCGACGCGCTGACGCTCCTCGGCCGTCAGGGGCCCGAGCGGCTCGCGGCGCGCGCGCAGCCGATGCTGATCACCCCACACGAGGGCGAGTTCGCGCGGCTGTTCGGCGCTCTTGCCGGCAGCAAGGTCGAGCGCGCGCGGGCGGGCGCGAAGGCCTGCGCCGCGGTAGTGCTGCTCAAGGGATCGGATACCGTGATCGCGGCACCGGACGGCCGCGCCGCCATCGGCGCCGGCGCACCGGCGTGGCTCGCGAGCGCGGGGACGGGCGACGTGCTCGCCGGGCTTGCCGTCGCCCGGCTGGCGGTGACCGGCGATCCGTTCCAGGCGGCGCAGGAGGCGCTGTGGCTGCACAGCGAGGCCGGGCGCCGCGCGGGGGCCGCGCTGATCGCCGACGACCTCATCGACCATCTCTCGGCCGCGCTCGCCGCCGTTTCGCGATGAGCGAGCCGGCAATGGAAGAGATCGTCCGCCTCGCGGCGCGCGGCGACGGCGCCACCGCCTCTGGCCGCATGGTGCCGCTCGCCGCGCCCGGCGACAGCGTCGGCGAGGCGGGCGCGGTCACGCCCGGTCCGCATCACGTCACGCCGCCGTGTCGCCATTTCCCGCGCTGCGGCGGCTGCCAGCTCCAGCATGTCGACGACGCGAGCTACGCCGGTTTTTTGCGCGATCGGATCGCCGGCGCGCTGGCGGCGCAGGGCATTTCGGCCCCAGCGATCCGATCGCCGCACCTCTCGCCACCGCGGACGCGGCGGCGGGTTTCACTGCGCGCCGAACGGATCGGCAAGCGCGTCATCCTCGGCTTCAACGAGGAAGCCAGCCACCGCATCGTCGACATGGCGCAGTGCGAGATCATGACGCCCGAGCTGTTCGCACTGGTGGCGCCGCTGCGCGCGATGCTGTTGAGCCTGATGACGGGCAAGAGCCGCGTCAGCGCGATGATGACGCTGACGGATCAGGGCGTCGACGTCGCGCTCGAAGGGGTCGATGCACAAGGACTGGCGGCGGCGGACGCGATCGCGGATTTCGGCAAGGCACACCATGTCGCACGCTTCACGATCGACGAGGGCTATGGCGCAGAGACGCGCTGGGAGCCCGAGCCGGTGACGATCCATCTCGGAGGCGTCGCAGTGCCGTTTCCGCCCGGGGGGTTCCTGCAGGCGACTGCGGACGGTGAGGCGGCGCTGATCGCTGCGGTGCGCGAGGCGATCGGCGACGCGGCCCGGATCGCCGACCTGTTCGCCGGGCTCGGCACCTTCGCGCTGGCGCTCTCGGGCAGCACGCAGCTTCACGCGGTCGAGGGCGCGCGTGACGCCGCGCTGGCGCTTTCTGGCGCCGCCAAGCGCGCACAGCGGCGCGTCGCGGTCGAGCATCGCGACCTGTTCCGCCGCCCACTCACCGCCAAGGAGCTGGAAGGCTTCGCGGCCATCGTGCTGGATCCGCCCCGCGCGGGCGCGAAGGAGCAGGCGCCGGCGCTGGCCGCGTCAGGCATCGCGCGCATCGCCTATGTCAGCTGCAACCCGGCGACCTTCGCGCGCGATGCCAGGGTGCTGATCGACGGCGGCTATCGGCTCGACTGGGTCCAGCCGGTCGGCCAGTTCCGCTGGTCGACGCATGTGGAGCTGGTGGCGAGCTTCGTTCGATAGCCCTCTCCCTCAGGGAGAGAGTTGGGTGAGGGTGTCGGAACCTCGGAGGCGGAAACACCCGGCTGCGCCGGGCTCCCCCTCACCCCGACCCTCTCCCCGCGGGGAGAGGGAGGATTGCCTAATCCGCGAACATCTTGGCGAAGGCGTGCTTCTTGCGGTTCTTCCAGAGGCCGCGGTGCCAGGCGTCACTCGCGAGCAGCGGCATCACCGAGCCGGCTTCGGCAAACACCATCTGCTCGATGCCGGTGTTGACCTTGCCCCAGCTCGCCGCCTCCTGCAGCGTCGAGGAAGAACAGGCGCCGTCGCGGACGTCGGCGACGGTGATCTGCACGGCGTATTTGTGCACCTGGACGTCGTCATGGCCGAGAATCTCGGCGCAGACGACGGTATCCTGGATGAAGTTCTTGGGCACGCCACCGCCGATCATCAGCAGACCGGTGGTGCCCGCCGCGATCTTGATCTCGGTGAGCTCGCGGAAGTCGGCGATCGAATCGAGCGTCAGGTAGGGCTTGCCCGCCTTCATGCTGTCGACCTGGTGCTTGACGAGCCCGAAGCCCGCCGAGCTGTCCGAGAAGGCCGGGCAGAAGATCGGCACGTCATGCTCGTAGGCGAGCTTGACGAGACTGTTCTCCTTCTTGCCGTTCTCGACGAGATATTTGCCCATCGCGCGAATGAACGCGCGCGAGGAATAGGGCTTGGGCGGCAGGCTCTCGGCGATCTCGAAGATGGTGTGGTCGACGTTCTGGAGCGCGACTTCGTCGATATAGGTGTCGTAGATGCGATCAATGTAGAGCGAGCGCAGCGTGTCGTCGTCGGGGATTTCCTTGGCCTGGAAATGCTTGTGGCCAAGGCCCTCGAAGAAATCCATGTCGACGATCGAGGCGCCGGTGGCGACGACCATGTCGACCATGTTCGAGCGGACGAGCTCGGCATAGAGGTCCATGCAGCCGCCGGCCGAGGTCGAGCCCGCGATGACGAGCGCGATCGCGCAATCGGGATCGGCGAGCATCTGGTTGTAGATCTCGGTCGCGCGGCCGAGGTCGCGCGAGGTGAAGCTCATCTTCTTCATCGCGTCTACGATCGGTCGCGCGTCGAAGGTGCGGATGTCGACATGCTCGACGGTGGTGCCGAGCAGCTCGGCCTTGCGGGCTTCGTTGATCTGCGGATTGTTCATGGAGACTCCTCGGAAGCTCGATCACCTGCAACCGTTCGCCCTGAGCCTGTCGAAGGGCTGTTCTTTCTTCAGCGACGAAGAAGGACAGTGCTTCGACAGGCTCAGCACGAACGGGTGAAGGCGAGGTTGGTTCGGCTACATCCTCCGGCTCTCGCCGGATTGAAATTGTTAGTCCGCGCTTCGCGTTACAGCTTCACGACGCGCGCGGAGATGGCGGGTTCCGCCTCGACATAGAGGCTCGCCATCGGCTCGTCGGCGACGATCGCCTGCCCCTCGGCCTCGAAGCCGTTGAACTTGGTGCGCATCGCGCAGCCATAGGCGCCGAGCATACCGATCTCGATATAGTCGCCGGCCTGAACGTCGTTCGGCAGCAGGAACGGCCCGGCCATGTGATCCATGTCGTCGCAGGTCGGTCCGTAGAAGCTGAAGCCATGGAGCGGCGCGCGCGACTCCTCCTCGCGGAGCAGCGAGACCGGGAAGCGCCAGCCGATATGCGCGGCATCGAACAGCGCGCCATAGGCACCGTCGTTGATATAGAGCTCGTCGCCGCGACGCTTCTCGACGCGGACGAGCAGCGAGGCGTATTCCGCGCACAGCGCGCGGCCCGGCTCGCACCACAGCTCCGCCGAATAGCTGATCGGCAGATCCTCGAACGCCTGCTTGATCGCGCCGAAATAGGCCTCGAGCGGCGGCGGCTCCATGCCCGGATAGACGGATGGGAAGCCCCCGCCGACATCGACGAGGTCGACCGTCACCGCGGCCGACAGGATCGCCGCCTTCACGCGCGCCATCGCATCGACATAGGCGCGCGGGCTCATCGCCTGGCTGCCGACATGGAAGCAGACGCCGAGCACGTCGGCGAGCTGGCGCGCCGCGAACAGCAGCGGCGCGGCATCGGCGACATCGCAGCCGAACTTGGCGGCGAGGCTGAGCTTCGAATGGTCCGACGAGACGCGCAGCCGCACGCAGAGCGCGAGATCCGAGGCGCCGTTGGTGGCGCGCTCGATCTTCTCCAGCTCCTCGATCGAATCGAGCGAGAAGGTGCGCACGCCATGCTTGTAATAGGCCTCGGAGATCGCCTCCTCGGCCTTGACCGGATGCATGAAGCAGAGCGTCGCATTCGGAAGCGTCCGCGCGACCAGCCGCACCTCGGCGAGGCTGGCGACGTCGTAATGCGTCACCCCGCTCTCCCAGAGCACGCGAAGGAGCTCGGGCGACGGGTTCGCCTTCACCGCATAGAGCGGCGTGCCCGGGAACTTCTCGACGAAGAACCGGGCGGCCCGCGCGGCGGCGTGCGGACGAAGGAGCGTGACCGGCTGCACCGGGCGGCTCTTGGCGATGTCGAGGCCGTCAGTCACGGCCTGGACGGGGAGCTTCGCTAGCCCCAGCGCGCTATGATCGCTGTGCAATTCAAGGGACCTCCTATGCCGCAGGCGAACCCACGGTCTTCAGTTGAAGCAACACTGCCTTGCGGAGGAAGTCCCATGGGGCAGCGGGGGCGCGATATAGAAACGCCTGCCCCCCCTGTAAAGTGCCGCCGAGAGAGGAATGAAAAATTGGAAATTATGCTTCCGGACCAATCGCTTGCACGGGGGCAGCGCGGCCGCTTTCCACAGGTTTCGTTAACGAAGGCTCGCGCCGTCCCGAATGCATCGCGCTTCGCCGCAACGGCATCCGCCAAGCCGTTGCCTGATATGGACGAGTCGCACGGGTCGGCACGGTGAGCGGCGCTGACGCGCTGTTCGCGAGCGTCGCGGTGCTGGCGGTGATCGCGCTCGGCTGGGGCGGCGTCTGGCTGATCCTCAAGCGCCGCGATCGGCTGCGCGGCACGCTGATGATCGTGGCGGGGCTGGTGCTCCTCGCCAACGTGCTGATCTGGACGTGGCCGATGCGACACTGAGCCCCTCCCCTCGAGGGGAGGGATTGGGGTGGGGTGGCCACATAGCGGGCACATCGCGTGCCTCTACCCCACCCCTCGATCCCGTCCCCTGAAGAGGAGGGGAAGGAAGCTCACCCCGCGCCGTTCAGGCGCATGTCGAGGTAGCGGTCGACGCTCTTCATGAGGTCGTCCATCTCGTGCTCGAAGAAGTGGTTCGCGCTCGGGATGGTATCGTGGTGGATGGTGATGTGCTTCTGCGTGCGCAGCTTGTCGACGAGCTTCTGCACCGCGCTCGGCGTCACCACCTCGTCGGCCTCTCCCTGCACGATCAGCCCCGATGACGGGCACGGCGCGAGGAAGGTGAAATCATACATGTTGGCGGGGGGCGCGATCGAGATGAAGCCCTTGATCTCGGGCCGCCGCATCAAGAGCTGCATCGAGATCCAGGCGCCGAACGAGACGCCCGCGATCCACGTCGTCTGCGCCTCGGGATGGATCGACTGCACCCAATCGAGCGCGCTCGCCGCGTCCGAAAGCTCGCCGATGCCGTTGTCGAACACGCCCTGCGACTTGCCAACGCCCCGGAAGTTGAAGCGCAGCGTCGCGAAGCCGCGGCGCACGAAATCCTGGTAGAGCGCCTGGACGATGCGGTTGTTCATCGTGCCGCCGCCCTGCGGATGCGGGTGAAGGATCATCGCCACCGGCGCGCGCGGCCGCGGACCCGGCTGGAACCGGCCTTCGAGCCTGCCTTCGGGGCCGGGGAAGATCACATCGGGCATTGCACCTGCTTTTCAGGAAGCTGAGATTTGGAGCGAGCGCGCTATATAGATGCGCGCGGGGCTCGCGCAACTTCGCCGAGCCGCCGAGGGGAGCAGTCAGGGACAGGCCATGGAGCGCCTCTATCTCGATCATGCCGCGACAACGCCGATGACCAAGGCGGCACGCGAGGCGATGGCGCAGGCGCTCGATCATTGGGCGAACCCCTCCTCGCCGCACGCCGAGGGCCGCCGCGCCCGCGCCGCGCTCGAGAGCGCCCGCGCGCAGGTCGCCACCGCGCTCGACTGGAAGCATTCGCTGATCTTCACCAGCGGCGCGAGCGAGGCGATCGGCATCGTGCTCGCGCGCGCACAGGCCCGCCGCCAGCTGATCGCGGCGGTGGAGCATGACGCGGTGCGCCGCCAGGCACGCGACGCGCTCGACGTGCCGGTCGACGAAAGCGGGCGGATCGACATGGTCGCGCTCGATCGGCTGATCGAGGAGGCGGGGCCGCGCCCGCTCGTCGCGGTGCAGGCGGCGAACAGCGAGACCGGCGTGCTGCAGCCGCTCGACGCGGTGATCGCGCTGGTGCGCTCGGCGGGCGGGCTGCTGCTCGCCGATTGCGCGCAAACCGCGGGCAAGCTGCCGCTGCCGGATGCCGATTTCGTCATCGTCTCGGGGCACAAGCTCGGCGCGGGTCCGGGCATCGGCGCGCTGCTGGTGCGCGATCTCGGCACGCTCGCGCCCTCCGGCGGACAGGAGCTCGGCTATCGCCGCGGCACCGAGCATATGCCGGGCGCGCTCGCGCTCGCCGCCGCGCTCGAAGGCGGCGCGGCGTGGATGGCGCGCGCCGAGGAGCTGCGCCGCTATGTCGATGCGCAGATCGAGGCGGCGGGCGGCGAGGTGATCGCGCGCGGCGCGGCGCGGCTCGCGACGATCGCGAGCTACCGTATGCCGGGCGTCAGCGCGGCGACGCAGCTGATCCGCTTCGACCTTGCCGGGATCGCGATCTCGGCGGGGAGCGCGTGCGCATCGGGCACGCTGCGGCCGAGCCACGTCCTCCAGGCGATGGGCATGGCCGAGGCGCCGGCCGGCGAGGTGATCCGCATGAGCTTCGGACGCGGCACGTCGCGCGCCGACCTGTGGCGCTTCGTCGAGGCGTGGAAAGAAATTTCCGACGCGGCGCGTGGCGACGCGGGCGCGCAAGCCGCGGCATGATCTACCTCGATTATCAGGCGACGACGCCGCTCGCACCGGAAGCACGCGCCGCGATGCTGCCGCTGCTCGAGAAAGAGTATGGCAATCCCCATTCGCCGCACCGCATGGGCCGCGCGGCCAAGGCGGTGGTGGAGGTCGCGCGCGAGTTGATCGCGGCGCCGTTCGGGTTTGGCGGGCGCCTGCTCTTCACCAGCGGCGCGACCGAAGCGGCGAACTGGGCGATCAAGGGCACGATGGCGGCGGCGCCGGCCGGGCGACGCAAGCTCGTCACGATCGCGACCGAACATGCCTGCGTGCTCGACACCGCGCTGTGGCTGGGCACGCAGGGGATCGAGGTCGTCGTGCTGCCGGTCGGGCGCGACGGCATCGTCGATCTCGATGCCGCGCGCGCCGCGATCGACGATCGGACGGCGCTCGTCGCCGCGATGCTCGTCAACAATGAGATCGGCGTGATCCAGCCGGCCGACGCGCTCGCGGAGATGGCGCATGCCGCGGGGGCGCGCTTCTTCTGCGATGCCGTCCAGGGCTATGGCCGCGTGCCGCTGCCGCGCGACGCCGACATGATCGCGATCTCCGCACACAAGATCCACGGCCCCAAGGGCATCGGCGCGCTGTGGCTGCGTGATGGCGTCTCCCCTGGCCCGCTGCTCCACGGCGGCGCGCAGGAGGGAGGCTTGCGCTCGGGCACGCTCGCGCCTTTCCTCTGCGCGGGCTTCGGCGCGGCGGCGAAGCTGGCGTTCGAGCGGTTCGACCCGGACCGCGACCATGTCGCGGCGCTGTGGGAGCGCGCCCGCGCGCTGCTGCCGGACTGGATCGTCAACGGCGCGATCGCGCAACGCTGGCGCGGCAACCTCAACATCCGCCGCGACGGCCTCGATGTCTCGCGCCTGATGTCGGAGCTGCGCGACGTCGCCTTCTCGGCGGGATCGGCGTGCGCGAGCGGATCGGGGCGGCCAAGCCACGTCCTCACCGCGATCGGCCTCTCCGACGCGCAGGCGCGAAGCAGCATCCGCCTCGGCTTCGGCCGCTACACGACGACGGCCGAGGTCGAAGCGGCGATCACGCGCATCGTCGCGGCCGCCGATCGGCAACAACAGTGGGCGGCGGCATGACCAGCGCACCGTTCCACGGCGCCAAGATCGCGCTGCTCTGCGGCGGGCGCATCCTCGCCTACCAGCGCGACGACAAGCCCGGCATTCCCAATCCCGGGCTGTGGGACCTGCCCGGCGGCGGCCGCGAGGGCGACGAGACGCCGATCGCAACCGCGCTGCGCGAGACGCAAGAGGAATTCGGCCTCCCGCTGCCGCCAGGTCGCGTGGTCTGGCAGCGCCGCTATGCGAGCGTCGACTGGCCGGGCCATATGGGCTGGTTCCTCGTCGGCACGATCACGCCCGCCGAGATCGCCGCGATCCGCTTCGGCGAGGAAGGCCAATGTTGAGAGATGCTTGCAATCGCGGCCTTCCTGGTGCGCGGCGACGTGGTGCCCCATCTGCGGACGCGGCTGGGAGACTATCTCGCGGAAGCCGAGCAGGCGGCGTGATGGTCACCGTCCGCTTCCTCAATCCCGACGGCAGCCTCGCGACGCAGGTCGAGGCGGGGCCCGGCAGCCGCCTGCTGGAAGTGGGCCAGGCCGCCGGCATGCCGCTCGAGGGGACCTGCGAAGGGCAGATGGCCTGCTCGACCTGCCATGTCATCGTCGACGCCGCCGACTTCGCCAAGCTGCCGCCGGCCAGCGACAACGAGGAAGACCTGCTCGACCTCGCCGCGCACGTCACCCGCACCAGCCGCCTCTCCTGCCAGATCACGCTCGAAGGGTTCGACAGCCTGACGGTGCGGCTGCCCGGCGCGGCGCGGAACATGCAGGGGCGTTGAGGTAGGCGGCTCGAACCCCGTCAGCCCGTCATACGCCGCACCGGCGTCGCGCCGGGCGTCCCTTCCAGTGAGCCGGCGAGCGCGGGCGGACCCTCGGCCGAACTGTAGAAGGTGTGCTCGCTGCGCACCCTGCCATCGGCGAAACGCACGATCACGACCATGCCGTAATGGATCGGATAGTCGCGGGTATATTCGAGGATGATGTGATCCGGACCCCAGGTCGTCACCGCCGGATCGTCGAGCGCGCGCAGCGTCTCGTCGGAATTCTCCGGCGTGAGCGCGGGCATCGCGCGCTGGTACATCGCCCGCAGCGCCGCGCGCCCGCGCAGCTCGAAGCCGGGAACGATATAATAGGGATCGTCGGACAGCGAGGCGACGATCGCCTCGATGTCGCGGCTGCGCTCGGCCTCGATGTGGGTTTCCAGCGCCTTGCGCAGATCGGCGCGTTCTCCGGGCAGCGGCATCCTCTGTTCTCCTCGCCTCGCCTTATCGGGAGCATCGGCTGCGCGGGCAAGCCGCCGCCGCCCGGCGCCTTGCTCTCCGCCGCCCCTTCGCCCATATGCGCGGCGGGAGTCGGGCGGGCGGTGCCGTCGCCAACCTGGTCAGGTCCGGAAGGAAGCAGCCACAACGATTCCGTACCGGGTCGTTCCGGCTCCCACCGATTCCGCGAAGAGATGGACTTCAAACCCGCTCCCTCAGGAAGAGGGGGGTGAGGGTGTCCAGCCTCGATGAGGAAGAGCCCCTCACCCCGACCCTCTCCCCATGGGAGAGGGAATTTTCCTTAGCCTCGCCGAGCCGCTAGAACCGACTGCGATGCCCGACTCCCCCGCATTCGATCTCGGCGAGCCGCCGCAGCCGGCCAAGTCCGGCGCCTATCGCGTGCTCGCGCGCAAATATCGGCCGCAGACCTTCGCGCAGCTGATCGGGCAGGATGCGATGGTCCAGACGCTGGCCAACGCGATCAAGCGCGATCGCATCGCCCATGCCTTCCTGATGACCGGCGTGCGCGGCGTCGGCAAGACCTCGACCGCGCGGCTGATCGCCAAGGCGCTCAACTGCATCGGGCCGGACGGCAGCGGCGGGCCGACGATCGATCCATGCGGCCAATGCGAGCCCTGCCGGGCGATCGCGGAGGGGCGTCATATCGACGTGATCGAGATCGACGCCGCCAGCCACAACGGCGTCGACGACATTCGCGAGATCTCGGACGCGGTGCGCTACGCCTCCGTTTCGGCGCGCTACAAGGTCTACATCATCGACGAGGTCCACATGCTCTCCAAGCCCGCGTTCAACGCGGTCCTGAAGACGCTGGAGGAGCCGCCGCCGCACGTGAAGTTCATCCTCGCGACCACCGAAGTCGCCAAGGTGCCGGTGACGGTGCTGTCGCGCTGCCAGCGCTTCGATCTGCGGCGCATCCCGGCGGACAAGCTCGCGGCGCACTTCGCGCATGTCGCCGAGCTGGAGAAGGTGGAGGCCGAGCCGGAAGCGCTGGCGTTGATCGCGCGCGCCGCGGAGGGCAGCGCGCGTGACGGGCTTTCGATCCTCGATCAGGCGATCGCCCATGCCGAGGCCGGCAGCGGCGTCAGCGCCGCGCAGGTCCGCGACATGCTCGGCCTGTCCGATCGCGGTGCGCTCCGCCACCTGCTTGGGCTGCTGCTCGCGGGCGAGGCGGGTGCGGCGCTCGCCGCGCTCCACGATCAATATGATCTCGGCGTCGAGCCGGCGGCGGTGTTCCGCGGGCTCTTGGAGGCGACGCACGGCATCACCCGCGTCAAGGTCGGCGCCGCGTCCGATCCCGCCCAATCGGCGGAGGAACGCGAGGCCTATGCCGAATGGGCGAGCCGCCTCGGCTACGCGACGCTGCATCGGCTGTGGCAGCTGCTGCTCAAGGGCCTCGACGAGGTGCAGAGCAGCCCGCTCGCGATCGAGGCGGCGGAGATGGGGCTGCTCCGCATTATCCATGCCAGCCAACTGCCCGATCCGGGCGAGCTGCTGCGGCGGCTGCAGAGCGGCGAGGCGCTGCCTGCCCCTCCCTCTCAACCAGATGACCGTTCGTCCCGAGCGCAGTCGAGGGACGCGCCGCAAGAGCGTGCCTCGGCTGCGCTCGGCACGAACGGCGGTGGGGTTGAGGACATTCCGGAAGACTTCGCCGCTCTGATCGCGCTGCTCGAACATCAGCGCGAGCCCGGGCTCGCCGCATTGCTGCGCAACCGGGCGCGGCTCGTCCGCTACGCGCCGCCCGCGCTGTCGCTACGCAGCGACCGGCCGCTGCCCGCCGATCTCGCCGGCACGCTCAAGCGCGCCACCGGCATGGCCTGGACGGTCCGCTTCGACGAGCAAGGCGAGGCGCAGCCGACGCTCGACGAGCAGGCCGACGCCGCCGAAGCCGCCGCGCGCGAGGATATCCTGCGCGCGCCCGTCGTCGCCGCCGCCTTCGAAGCGTTTCCGGACGCGAAGCTTATTTGACTGGAGCAGATATGGACCTCGAGAAGATCATGCAGGCCGCGCAGAACGTGCAGGCCGAGCTCACCAAGGCGCAGGCGAACCTCGATACGATCGAGGTGGAGGGCGCCGCCGGCGGCGGGCTGGTGAAGGTTCGCGCCACCGCCAAGGGCCGCATCCTCGGCGTCGCCATCGACGATTCGCTGATGCAGCCCTCCGAGAAGCAGATGCTGGAGGACCTCGTCGCCGCCGCGTTCAACGACGCCCGCGCCAAGGCGGATGCCGAGAGCGCCGAGCAGATGAGCAAGATGACCGCCGGCCTGCCGCTGCCGCCCGGCTTCAAGCTGCCGTTCTGATCGCGCGGCACCACTAACGCGATCTTTACCATCGCTGGCGGATAGCGGGCCCGACCTTGCCGGGAAGGGCCATGGACGAACTGCTCGCCGAATTCATCGCGGAGACGCGCGAGACGCTCGAGCCGCTGGCCGGCGAGATCGTCGCGTGGGAGGCCGCGCCGGACGATCGCGAGCGGCTCGATTCGATCTTCCGCTTCGTCCACACCGTGAAGGGCAGCTGCGGCTTCCTCGACCTGCCGCGCCTCGAAGCGCTCGCGCATGGCGCGGAGAGCGTGCTCGCGGCGGTGCGCGCGGGCGAGCGCACGCCCGATGCCGCGCTGGTTTCCGCCGTGCTCGCGATCATCGACCGGATCGGCCGCATGGTCGAGGCACTCGCAGCCGGCGAGGACTTCCCCGATGACGATGACGGCGCGCTGGTCCGCGCGCTCGAAGCGCGGGCGGCGCCGGCACTCGCGATGCCCGATGCAGCCGCGCAGCCGCCGGCCGCCACTTTATCCGCCTCCCGCGCGCCGGCGCGCAGCATCCGCCTGCCGGTCGAGCTGCTCGATCGCATGATGAGCGGCGTTTCGGACATCGTGCTCGCGCGCAACGAGCTCGCCCGCCGGCTGCGCGAGCGCGAGCAGGATCCGCAGCTCGACGCCGCCTTCGAGCGGCTCTCCGTCTGCGTCGCGGCGATGCGCGATGCGATCACCCGCACGCGCATGCAGCGGATCGACAGCCTGTTCGCGGCGCTGCCGCGGCTCGTGCGCGATCTCTCCGTCGAACTCGGCCGCCAGGTCACGCTCGACATCGAGGGCGGCGACGTCGAACTCGATCGCGAGATGATCGAAATGCTGCGCGATCCGCTGACGCACATCGTCCGCAACGCGCTCGATCACGGCATCGAGCCTCCCACCGAGCGGCTCAAGGCCGGCAAGGCACCGACGGGACGTCTGCGCATCGGCGCGCGGCAGGGCGGCAACCGCATCCTCATCGAGATCGCCGACGACGGCCGCGGCATCGACGCCGAACGGCTCGTCGACAAGGCGATCGCCGCCGGCATCGTGACCCGCACGCAGGCCGACTTGATGAGCCGCACGCGCAAGCTGGCGCTGATCTTCGAGGCCGGCCTCTCGACCGCCGACAAGATCACCGCGATCTCCGGGCGCGGCGTCGGCATGGACGTGGTGCGCGCCAATATCGAGCGGATCGGCGGCACCGTCGACATCGAGAGCCAGCCCGGTCATGGCCTGCGGCTCGCGCTCAGCGTGCCGCTCACGCTCACGATCATCCCGGCGCTGACGATCATCACCGGGGGGCTGCGCTTCGCGGTGCCGCGCTCCGCGATCGACGAGATCGTCACGACCCGACGCGGTCAGGTCGCGCTGGAGACCGCCGCCGGCGCCACGTTCGCGACGATCCGCGGCCGCCGCATGCCGCTCGCCGAGCTGGGTACGCTGCTCGATCTGCCGGAACCGTCGCCCGGCGAGGACCGTACGCTGATCGTGCTTCGGCTCGCCGGCGGCGACCGCTGCGCGCTCGCGGTCGATCAGGTGCTCGACCATGAGGAGCTCGTCGTGAAACCCGCCGCACCGGCGGTGATGGCGACCGGGCTCTATGCCGGCACGACGCTGCCCGACAATGGCCAGCCGATGCTGCTCATCGATCCCGCGGGTATCGCCGCCGTCGCCGGCCTGCTGGACGGCGAAGCAGCCCAACAGGACGAGGATCAGGACGAGACGCCGATCGAAGCGGTCGCGATGCTGCTCTTCCGCGGCCGCAACGGCGCCGAATATGCCATCCGGCTGTCGCTCGTGGAGCGGATCATCGACGTGATCGGCGAGGATGTCCGTTTCATCGGCGGCCGCCTCTACCTGATCTACGAGGACGGGCTGGTGCCGATCATCGCCAGCGCCACGATCGCGATCGAGCCGGAGGCGCGGCTGCGCGTGCTGCTGATCAGCGACGGCGCGACCACGCTCGGCATCGCGGTCAGCGACGTGATCGACGTCGTCGACGTCTCCGAGCCCGCAATGCCCGCGGCGACGCCCGGGCGCATCGCCGGCGTGCTGCTGATCGCGGGCCGACCGATCGAGCTGCTCGACGCCCACTGGCTGCTCGCCGAAGGCGCGCAGGCGAGCATGCCGGACGAGGACGCCCGCCCGCTCTGCCTGCTCGGCGATGCCACCGATCCCTGGACGCGCGAAGTGCTGCGCCCGCTCGTCGAGGCGGCGGGCTATCGCACCGCGTTCAACGGCGCGGTCGATCCGGCGCGTGCCGACATCGTCATCGCCAGCGAACAGGCGCCCGCGCCCGCCGACCTACTCGCGCCGGTAATCCGTCTCCGCAGCGCGCCGGCCGGCGCCGGCCCGGCCGACGAGAGCATCTACCGCTACGATCGCGCCGCGCTCATCGACGCGCTCGGCCGCGTCGTGCGAAAGGGTTGAGCGATGGAAAGGCTGCATCTTCTCGCCCGCATCGCCGGCCAGCGCGTCGCCTTCGACGCGACGGCGGTCGAATCGGTCGTCGAGCTCGAGGCGCTGGCACCGGTGCCGCGCGCGCCGGCGCATGTCGCCGGGCTCGCCGCGCTGCGCTCGCGCGTGCTCACCGTGATCGACACGCACGCCGCGCTCGGCGTCGGCCGAATCGAGCGCGGCGCCCTGATGCCGGCGATCATCGCGACGGTGGAGGGCCACCTCTACGGCCTCCTCGTCGATGCGATCGACGACGTCGCCGCGATCGGCGCGCAGCCGGCGCCGGTGCGCGGGCGGCTGGCAGCGGGCTGGAGAGAGATCGCCGTCGGTGCGCTCGAGCATGACGGCGCGCTGCTGCTGCTGATCGATCCCGCCGCCCTCGTCGCCGGCCCCGCCGCGCGCGCTGCCTGAGGCGCCGTTAACCGAGCCGTTACGCCGAACCGCTATCCAACGCTCAAACGCGATCCGCGAGGACATGATGAAGACCTGCCTGGTAGTCGACGATAGCAAGGTGATCCGCAAGGTCGCGCGCCACATTCTGGAGACGCTCGACTTCGAGGTCGCCGAGGCCGGCGACGGCCAGGAGGCGCTCGAACATTGTCAGGCGACCCCGCCCGACGTCGTACTGCTCGACTGGAACATGCCGGTGATGAGCGGGATGGAGTTCCTGCGCGCGCTGGGTCAGACCGAGCTGCCGTCGCGGCCCAAGGTCGTCTTCTGCACCACCGAGAACGGTATGGCGCACATCCGCGCGGCGATCGACGCCGGCGCCGACGAATATGTGATGAAGCCGTTCGACCGCGAGACGCTCGAGAACAAGCTCCAGCTGGTCGGCGTCGCCTGAGGCGCATGCCATGCCGGGAACGGCACCGCGACGCGATGCCCGCGACGGGGCGCGACCCGTCACGCTCCGCCCGCTCCGACTGCTGATCGTCGACGATTCGATCGTCGCACGGTCGATCCTGGCGCGCGCGATCGCCGGGCGGAACGAGTTCGAGGTGGTGGGCACCGCCTCCGGCGTGGCGCAGGCGCTCGCGCTGCTCGACAAGACCAGCGTCGACATCGTGCTGCTCGACGTCGCCATGCCGGGCACCGATGGCCTGACCGCGCTTCCCGAGATCATCGCCCGCGGCGACGGCGCGCATGTCCTCATCGTATCGGCGATCGCCGAGGAGGGCGCCGAGGCCTGCCTGCGCGCGCTCGAACTCGGCGCCTCCGACACGCTGCCCAAGCCGACCTCGCTCGGCGGCGGCTTCGGCGGCCGCTTCGCCGACCTGCTCGCCGACAAGCTCCTCCGCATCGGCCATGCCGAGCGCGGCGCCAAGCGCATCGCGCGCCGCCGCCAGGCCGAAGCGTCATTCAAGCTGCGCCCGAGCGTCGCCGGGCCGATCGAGTGCCTCGCGATCGGCGCCTCGACCGGCGGCCTGCCCGCACTCACCGCCTTCCTCAAGGCGCTCCCGCCAAGCTTCACGGCACCCATCCTGGTGACGCAGCACCTGCCGGCACCGTTCATGCGTTTCTTCGCGGCGCAGCTGCGGGATCTTTCCGGCCGACCCGCCGCGGTCGCTCGCGAAGGCATGCAGCTGCGCGCCGGCGAGATACTGGTGGCGCCGGGCGATGCGCATCTCGGGCTCGCCCGCAGCGGCGGTGAGGTCCGCGTCCGGCTCGATCAGGCGCCGGCGCCGTCCGCCTGCCTGCCGTCGGTCGATCCGATGCTCGAGGCGGTGGCACGCTGCTTCGGCGCGCATGGCATTGCGGTCATCCTGAGCGGCATGGGACGCGACGGCGCGATCGGCGCCGCCGTCGTGATCGCCGCGGGCGGCGAGGTGCTCGCGCAGGATGCCGAGAGCGCAGTGATCTGGGGCATGCCCGGCGCGGTCGCGACGGCCGGACTGGCGAGCCTCGTCGCCGCGCCGGGCGCGCTAGCGGGGCATGTCCGGCTGCGCGCCGACATCGCCTCGGGAGCCGGCCCGTGGAGATAAGCGACGGCGCCGTCCGTATCCTTGCCGGCATGCTCGAGACGCGCTCGGGCCAGCAGCTCGGCCAGGGCCGCCGCTGGCGGATCGAAACCGAGCTGCGGCCGCTGATGAAGGCGCGCGGCATCGAAACGCTCGACGGCTTCGTCGACCATCTCGTGCGCGGCGGCGAGCCGCATCTCGCCGACATCGTCGTCGACGCGCTGCTCAACAACGAAACCTTCTTCTTCCGCGACGTCGCCGCGTTCGATCTGCTCGAGCAGAAAGGCCTCGGCCGCCTCCGCCACGCGCGCGGTGAGACGACCCGGCGGCTGCGGATCTGGTGCGCCGCCTGCTCGACCGGCCAGGAAGCCTACAGCCTCGCGATGCTGATCGCCGACATGCCGCGGCTGTGGGACGGCTGGACGGTCGACATCCTCGCGAGCGACGTCTCGCACAGCGCGATCGACCGCGCGCGCGAGGGCCTATACTCGCAGCTCGAGATCCAGCGCGGACTGCCGGTGCGGCGGATGCTTCGCTATTTCCGCAAGGAAGGCGAGCAGTGGCGTATCGATCCCGCGATCCGGCGCATGGTCCGCTTCCAGGCGCACAACCTCGTCGAGCAGCCGCCGCTCGGCCTGTTCGATCTGATCCTCTGCCGCAACGTGCTGCTCTATTTCTCGGGCGACGTCCGCCGGCTCGTGCTCGGGCGGCTGGCCGGCGCGATCGCGCCCGATGGCGTGCTGATGCTCGGCGCCGGCGAAACCGTGATCGGCAACAGCGACGCCTTCGTCTCCGACTACGAGGCGCGCGGGCTCTACCGGCCGCGTCTCGATCTCTCCCGATCCGGCGCTGCCGGGCGCGCGGCCTAACCTAGGCTGTGCCCGCAGCGGCGATCGGCCTATAGCGCGCACATGACCGATCCGATCGCGGCGCCCTCGCCGAACTTCGACGCGCGCACGCTGCCGATCACGATCATCGTGCTGCACTATACCGGCATGCAGGACGGGCCCTCCGCGCTCGCGCGGCTGCGCGATCCGGAGGCCAAGGTCTCGGCCCATTATCTGATCGAGGAGGATGGACGCGTCTTCGGCCTCGTCGACGAGGCGCACCGCGCCTGGCATGCCGGCCGCTCGCACTGGCGCGGCATCGACGACGTCAACTCCGCCAGCATCGGCATCGAGCTGGTCAACCCCGGCCACGAATGGGGCTACCGCGCCTTTCCCGAGGCGCAGATGTCGGCGCTGATGCCGCTGATGAACGAGATCGTCGGGCGCCACGGCATCACGCGCGGCAACATCGTCGGCCACTCCGACGTCGCGCCGGCGCGCAAGATGGACCCGGGCGAGCTGTTCGACTGGGAACGGCTCGCCGCCGTTCGCCTCGCGCTGCCGCGGCCGCACAAATATCTCGTCGATCCGCTGTGGGACGACGCCGGCTTCCTGCTCGCGCTCGAGCGCTTCGGCTATGAAGTGACCGACACAGAGGCGGCGGTGCGCGCCTTCCAGCGCCGCTTCCGTCCGGAGAAGATCGATGGCGTGATCTGCGGCCAAACCCGCGCCATCCTGCTCTCGCTGCTGACCGGTGGCGACAAGGCCGCCGCGGCAAGGGCGACGGGGGAGAAGTGACCGCCCCCTCCCAGATACCGTGCCGTTCGTGCTGAGCGGAGGCTGAGCTTGTCGAAGCCGCAGTCGAAGTGCGGCCGCAAGCGCTTGCCCTGCGACGGTCGCCGCTTCGACTGCGCTCAGCGGCTGCCAGGGCGAACGGAGTTTGAGAAATATCTCAACTGGCGTATCCCTCGCCCCGCCAGAGGGTCGGGCGGCCGCGGCTCCTTTGCGGGAGGCGAGGAAAGTCCGGGCTCCGGAGAGACACGGTGCCGGTTAACGGCCGGCGGGGGCGACCCCAGGGACAGTGCCACAGAAAACACACCGCCGTCGCTTCGGCACGGTCAGGTCGAACCGGTGCGGCAAGAGCGCACCGCGCGCCCGGCAACGGGGGCGGCACGGCAAACCCCACCGGGAGCAAGACCGAATAGGGACCGCGCATGGCCTGTCTCCGGTCGGCGGTCCGGGTTGGTTGCTGGAGCGGCGGAGCGATCCGCCGCCTAGAGGAATGGTCGCCCAGTTCCCGCGCAGGCGGGAACGGACAGAACCCGGCTTACAGACCCTCTGGCAATTGTTTCTCCGCTCCCTGGAAGGGAGGGGTCGGAGGTGGGTCGCGTTCGCCGGCCCACCTCGCCAGCCTACCCACCCTAACCCCTCTCTTCCAGGGAGGGGAACATGCTGCGGCACCCGACCGGCCGCCTTTTCAGCGCCGCCGAAACCCTTTAGCGAGCCTCCCATGCTCTCGCAGCGCCCCGACGACCGTGTTGCCGCGCTGGTGCTCGCCGCGATCGCCGGCTGCGTCGACGCGATCGCCTGGCTCGAGCTCGGCGGCTTCTTCGTCTCGTTCATGAGCGGCAACTCGACGCGGCTCGGCGTCGCGCTCGGGCAATCGCAATGGCCACTCGCCCGCTTCGCCTTCGGGCTCGTCATCCTGTTTGTCGGCGGCGTCGCGGCGGGCAACCTGATCGGCGAGAGGTTCGGCACGCGGCGCGCGCCGGTGCTGCTCTCGATCCAGGCGGTGCTGCTCGCGATCGCGGCGGCGCTCTACGGCCACGGTCGCTACGGCTACGCGCCGCCGCTGATGGCGCTGGCGATGGGGATCGCGAATACGGTGTTCATGCGCCCCGACGGATCGGGCGTCGGCATCACCTACATGACCGGCACGCTGGTGCGCATCGGCACCGGCTTCGCGCGCCGCGGCGATCCGCTGCCCTGGCTCGACATCGCGCTGTGGCTCGCCTTCGTCGCCGGGGCGACGGCGGGCGCGGCGGCGGACAGCGGCTATGGCGGCACCGCGCTCGAGGCGCCGGCTATCGCCGCGTTGCTGCTCGCGCTGTGGCGGTGGTGGCGCTAGCGAAAGCCGGAAGATCATGGGCTCCCGCGAACGCACGAGCCGAGCACCGCACGCGTCGCCGCCGATAATCCTGAGCTCCTGCTTTCGCCGGAGCACGGCTCGGCTTTCGCACGCGAATCCTGTCGCATCCGTCATCGCAAAGCCGCGCACGGCACGCTACATCCGCTCTCTCATGGCCAAGCAATCCCGTTCGAACGACTGGGGCTTCCCCCGCTGGCGCGGCTACGGCAGCGAGCGCGGCGCGACACGCGTGCGCCTGTGCGACCGTCACGGCTGCGAGGAGCCGGGCGATCGCCCCGCCCCCAAATCGCCCAACAGCCGCGAACGCTGGTATTTCTGCGAGGCGCACGCCGCCGAATACAACCGCAACTGGAATTATTTCGAAGGCCTCTCCGCCGAGGAAGCGGCCGAGCGCGAGGCGAACGAGCGCCGCGACGCGGGCGGCTTCCGCCAGTCCTCCCACTATAAGTGGGCGGGGCCCGGCGACGGTAGCCGCTCGCGCGACGAGATGCGCGCGCTCGATGCGCTCGGCCTCGAGGCGGACGCGACGACGGAGCAAATCCGCGACGCCTGGCGCATCCTCGCCAAGGCCAACCATCCCGATCTCCGCCCCGGCGATCCGGAGGCGGCACAGCGCTTCCGCGAAGTGCAGGCCGCCTATGAGGTGCTGCGGACGGCGGACGAGCGGCGGGCGGCGGGCTAACCAGCCTCGACCGTTCGCCCTGAGCTTGTCCAGGGGCCGTTCTTTTCTCGCAGCAGCCAAAAAGGACAAGGCTTCGACAGGCTCAGCGCGAACGGGTTGGGATGATTTGACCTCGCCCTCCGCGCCCGCGACAGTATGAGCGTGAGCCGGTCGGTCACCTTTGAGGACGTCGTCAAGCGCTACGGCGGCGGCACCGCGGTCGCGGGCGTGACGCTTGAGATCGCCGGCGGCAGCTTCGTCGCGCTGGTCGGCGGATCGGGCGCGGGCAAGTCGACGCTGCTGCGCATGGTCAACCGGCTCGTGATCCCCGACGAAGGCCGCATATCGATCGACGGGCGCGACGTCGCGGGAATCTCCGCACCGGCGGTTCGGCGCGGCATCGGCTATGTCTTCCAGGATGTCGGGCTGTTTCCGCACATGAGCGTCGCGGAGAATATCGCCATCGCCGCGCGGATCGGCGGCGGTGCCGCGCCCGATGTCGGTGCGGAACTCGAGCGCGTCGGGCTGCCGCGCGACTATGCGGCGCGGATGCCTGCGCAGCTCTCCGGCGGGCAGCGGCAGCGCGTGGGCGTCGCGCGCGCGCTGGCGGGCGGTGCCTCGCTGATGCTGCTCGACGAGCCGTTCGGCGCGCTCGATCCGGTGACGCGCGACGCGCTCGCGCGCGGCTATCGCGATCTCCACGATCGGCTCGAGCTCACCACGATCATGGTGACGCACGACATGGCCGAGGCGCTGCTGATGGCCGATCGCATCGTGGTGATGGCGAAGGGTGTCGTCGTCGCCGATGCGACGCCGAAGACGATGCTCGCCGGCGAAGCGGGCGAGGAGGCGGCGGCGCTGGTCGCCGTCCCCGCGCGGCAGGCCGAGGCGCTGGAGGCGTTGCGGGGTGGGTAGATCCTCCCCGGCACGGGGTGGGGGACCGCGCCGCGCAGCGGCGTGGTGGAGAGGGCATGCCGCAAGCGCGTCGTCTGGATCGACTCCCCCTCCACCGCCTGCGGCGGTCCCCCTCCCCATTCTGGGGAGGAGCTTGTGACCCCCTCGCTTCTCGACGCGCTGGCGCCGCTGCCTGGCCTTGCCGCCGCGCATGTGCTGCTCTCCGCCGCCGCGCTGGGGCTGGCGCTCGCAATCGCGCTACCACTCGGGCTGGCGGCGGCAAGACGGCCGCGGCTGGCGGCGGTCAGCCTCGGCGTCGCCGGGCTCATCCAGACGATCCCCGGCCTCGCGCTGCTCGCACTCTTCTACCCGCTGCTGCTCGGGCTCTCGGCGCTGCTCGGCGGCGGCGTACCCGCGCTCGGCTTCCTGCCCTCGCTGCTCGCGCTCGCGCTCTACGCGCTGCTGCCGATCCTCAGAAACATGGTGGCCGGACTGCGCGGGATCGACCGCGCCGTGCTGGACGCTGCCGATGGTGTCGGCATGACGCCGGTTCAGCGGCTGCGGCTGGTCGAGGCGCCGCTCGCCGCGCCGGTCGTCATGGCCGGCATCCGCACCGCGACGGTCTGGACGATCGGCGCCGCGACACTCGCCACCACCGTCGGCGCGGCGAGCCTCGGCAACCTGATCTTCGCCGGGCTGCAGACCGAGAATTGGGTGCTGGTGCTCGCCGGCTGCATCGCGGCCGCCGCGCTCGCGCTCGCCGCCGACTGGCTGCTCGCGCTGATCGAGCACGGTATCGCCAAGCGGCGGCGACTGTGGATCCTGCTCGGCGCGGCCGGTGTCACGGCGGGGATCGCCGCCGCCGCGCTGCCGCTGCTGATGCCGGAGCCGCGCGCCGTCGTCGTCGGCGCCAAGAACTTCTCCGAGCAATATATTCTCGCCCGCATCATCGGCGCACGGCTGGAGCGCGCGGGCTACCGCGTCTCCTATCGCGAGGGGCTGGGATCGGCGGTTATCCTGCGCGCGCTGCAGGCGGGCGATGTCGATGTCTATGTCGATTATTCGGGCACGATCTGGTCGGACACGATGGGCCGCACCGATCATCCGCCGCGCGCGGCGATGAACGCCGCGATCGGCACATGGCTGGCGAAGCGTTCGGGGGCGCGGCTCGTCGGCGCGATCGGCTTCGAGAACGCCTATGCGCTGGCGATGCGCGCCGACGCGGCGAAGGCGCTCGGCATCCGCACCATCGCCGATCTTGCCGCGCACGCGCCGCAGCGCGCGCTCGGCGCCGATCTCGAATTTCTGAGCCGCCCCGAATGGACTTCGCTCGAGCGCGCCTATCATCTCCGTTTCCGCGAGACGCGCGCCTACGCACCGAGCTTCATGTACCGCGCGCTCTCAGCGGGTCAGGCCGACGTGATCTCCGCCTTTTCGAGCGACGGGCGGATCGCGGCGCAGCATCTCGTGCTGCTCGACGATCCGGCGCGCGCGCTGCCCGCCTATGACGCGTTGCTTCTGGTCTCGCCGGCGCATGCGCATGACGCGCACTTCATCGCCGCGCTGCAGCCGCTGGTCGGCGCGATCTCGGTGGAACGGATGCGCGAGGCGAACTACATGGTCGATCGCGATACTGGCAAGGCGAGCCCGGACGCAGCGGCGCGCTGGCTCGACGAACGACCACGCCCTTCGCCCTGAGCCTGTCGAAGGGCTGTTCTTTCTTCACATCAAGAATAACAGTGCTTCGACTGGCTCAGCACGAACGGGGTTTTGCTAGGTCATGGCCGAGATCATCAACCTGCGGCAGGCGCGGAAGGCCAAAACGCGCGCGCGAGCCGGCGACGCAGCGGCGGCCAATCGCGCCAAGCACGGTCGGACTAAGGCCGAACGCGCCCGCGAAGAAGCCGACGCGGCGCGCCGCGAGAAGCTGCTCGATCAGGCGAAGCGCGAGGATTGAGGCGGGTTATCTCTCCCCTCCCTGAAAGGCAGGGCTGGGGGATGGGTTACGATCGATCGGAGCGCTCCGGCTAGAGACTGCCCCCCCGAAATCCTCCCTTCCGGGGGAGAGGCTTAACGATCACCGCGCCGATGCCACCCGCAGCCCCGCATCGGGCGTCGCCTCGGCACTATCGTCGACCGGAGGCGCGGAGATGTCGTCGACCGCGCCGCTGCCGTCATCGTCGGTGATCGTCACCGTCGCGCCGACCCGGGTGATGCCATAGAGTTCGCGCGCGAAAGCATCGGGCAGGTGCACGCAGCCATGCGAGCTGTGATAGCCGGGCACGCTGCCGGAGTGGAGCGCGACGCCGTCCCACGTCAGCCGCTGCATCCACGGCATCGGCGCATCGTTATAGCGGTTCGACTTGTGCATCGCCGCCTTCTGCAGGATCGTGAAGCTTCCCGTCGGCGTCGGATAGCCGTCGCGGCCGGTCGATACCGTTGAAACGCCGATCAGCGTGCCGCCACGATAGACGTAGGCGAGCTGGCGCGGCAGGCTGACGACGATGCTGATCGGCCCCTCGGCGCCGGCATCCTGGTTCCAGGCATATTTGCCGGGAGCGAGCGTGGCGGCTTCGCTATCGAGGTTCTGGGCGAGGCCCGGGTCGGTCGCCAGCGGCGCGATCATCATCGCGCAGGCCAGCAGGATTGAGCGGCAGCGCATCGGCGCTTCCTCCATTGCGGATCGGATTTTTTACGATAACGCAAGGACTTCGCTGCGGTGCCGTTCGTCTCGTCGAAACCGACACTCCTTTCGTCGCAGAGTGATTGCCAACGTGCGTTAGTCCGTCGCGCGCGGGGACTCGACATGATCGCGCGTCCAGCGATCGATGTCCTGGGGGGTGTCGATCTCCTGCCAATGCGGCCCGCTGTTCTCGAGCGCGATGACCTGCCCGGACCGCGCGAGCCGATCGACGATGGCGTGGTGATAGGCGTCGGTGCCGCCCGGCGCGCCGATCACCGCCTCGAGCATCGCGGCATAGCCGCCGCCCGCGGTATCCGGCGACAGCACGATTCCCAGTGAACGGTGCGTCGCGGCCGCCCGATCGAGCGTTTTGGCGACCGCGGCGACGCGGCCACCTTCCACCGCGACCAGCATGTCGTCCGGCTCGGCATCGCCGAGCCGCTCGACGACGAGGTTCACGCCCGGCCGCATCGCCGCCAGCGCATCGTCGAACACACCTTCGTCGAAGATCGTGTCGCCGTTGAGCAGGCAGAAAGGTCCGTCGAGGTGGGCACGCGCCGCCCAGACGCTGCCGATGCTGCTTCCCGCCGCCCAGAACGGGTTGCGGACGATGCTCACCCGTCCGCGCGGCGAGGCGGCGGCGACATGCGCGGCGAGCTGCTCGTAGCGATAGCCACCTACGACCACGATCTCGGCGATCCCCGCGGCGCGAAGCGCGACGATCTGATGATCTAGGATCGCACGGCCGTTCACGTGGACGAGGCACTTGGGCATATCGAGCGTGAGCGGCAGCAGCCGAGAACCCTGCCCCGCGCTGATGATGATCGCCTTCATGCCGGCGCCCTAGCGCGTCGACGTGCGGCGCGAAACCGGTGGCGGGCGTGAATGCGGGGGCGCCGCCGCGACGCGGGCGGCGCACGCCGTTTGCGATTTGCTAACCATTCGCTGGCATCCGTCCAAAACGGACGGTTAACCATGGCGACGCATCCTCCTGCAGGCCGCTTCAAGGCCGCGCTCCGCAACAAGCGGGGAAGGCTGTTCCTATGGGTGGCGCTGATCGGCGTGCTGTTCGGCACCTTCGATCTCGGCGAACCGATCGACACGCTGTTCCGGACGATCCGCAACACCATCAACGAACGCCGGCCGAGCGGTGATACGGTGATCGTGGCGATCGACGATCGCAGCCTCGCCAACCTCTCCAAATGGCCATGGCCGCGCCGGCTCTACGGGCAGCTGCTCGATCGCATCGTCGATCTCGGCGCACGCCGCGTGCTGTTCGACATGAGCTTCTACGCGCCTTCGAACCGAACCGACGACCGCGCGTTCGCGGCCGCGCTCCAGCATGCCGGCGGCCGCGCCATATTGGCGGTGCGCTACACGATCGATCCCTTGACCGGCGCGCGCACCGACTTCTTCCCGATCCCGGCATTCCGCCGCTATGCGGGCCTCGCCTCGATCGATGCCGACTACAACCGCAACGCCTCGTTCCTGCGGCTGCCTTTCGCGGTCGATTTCGCGGGACGGCCGATCCCAAGCTTCGCCGCCGTGCTCGGCGGCACGAACGGTCCGGAAGGCGCGACCTTCCCGATCAATTTCGCGATCAATCCCCGCAAGGTGCCGACCATCTCCGCGCTCGACCTCATCAACGGCAAGGTTCCGGCATCGCGCCTGGCCGGCAAGCAGGTGATCGTCGCCGCCGCCTCGCTGCAGATCGGCGACATGTGGCTGGCACCCGGCTACAGCATGATTCCCGGCGCCTATTTCCATGTCCTCGGCGCCGAGACGCTGCGTCGCGGTTTGCCGCTGGACGTGCCCTGGGAAATTCCGTTCGGGCTCGCGCTTGTCGTCGTCGGCGCGACGCTGACGCTGCGCCGGCACACGCCTGCGGTGGTTGCGCTCTCGGCCGCGCTCGCGGCAACGCTGCTGCTCCCGATCCTGCTCGATCGCATGTCGCTCGTCGTCGAGACGAACGCGGCGCTGGTGATGCTGCTGATCGTGCTCGGCAACCGGCTCTGGCTCATCTATCAGCACCGCTATCGCCTGCGCGGCACGACCAACGCGATCTCGGGCCTGCCCAACCTCAATGCGCTGCGCGAAGCCCCCGGCAGCCAGGGCGGCGCGCTCGTCGTCGCCCGCGTCACCAATTTCTCGGAGATCGCCGCCGCGCTGCCGCAGGATATGGAGAAGGCGCTGGTCGAGCAGATCGCCGACCGGCTCGCGCTCGGCCATGGCCGACAGTCGATCCACCAGGGCGACGAGGGCCTCTTCGCCTGGTTCCTCGGCGACATCGCCGAGGGCGCGATGGGCGACCATCTCGACGCGCTTCACGCGCTGTTCCGCAGCCCGATCGCAGTCGATGGCCGCCGCCTCGATCTCGTCGTCGCGTTCGGCGTGGATGCCGAGCAGGGCCGCGCGATCGGCAACCGCATCGGCAGCGCGCTGGTCGCCGCCGACGAAGCGTTCGCCGACGGGCTCAAGTGGAAGCTCTACGATCCCGGCAAACTCAAGGACGCCGACTGGAAGCTGTCGCTGCTCGGCGAACTCGACGCCGCGATCGCGGCGGGCGACGTGTGGACCGCCTTCCAGCCGAAGCTCGATCTTGTCTCGCGGCGGATCATCGGTGCCGAGGCGCTGGTGCGGTGGACGCACCCGGTCAAGGGATTCATCCCGCCCGACGCGTTCATCCCCGCGGCCGAGCAGAGCAACCGCATCGAGGAGCTGACGCTTCACGTGCTCACCCAGTCGGTGCGCGCCGCGGCGCTGATCAACGGGCACGGCATCGACTTCGGCATCGCGGTCAACCTCTCGACGCGGCTGCTCGACAGCCCCGGCCTCGCCGCCCGCATTGCCGAGGTGCTCGCCGCACACCGCCTCAGCCCGCACCATCTCACGCTGGAAGTGACCGAAACCGCGGCGCTCGGCGACGACGCCAACGTGCTCGGCGTGCTCGGCGGGCTGCGCGATCTCGGCGTCAACGTCTCGATCGACGATTATGGCACCGGCCTTTCGACACTCGAATATCTGCGCAAGATCCCGGCCAACGAAATCAAGGTGGACAAGAGCTTCGTGCAGGCGATGGACCGCAGCGCCGGTGACCGCATGATGGTCGCCTCGACGATCGAGCTCGCCCACTCGCTTGGTAAGCGCGTCGTCGCCGAAGGCATCGAGACCGACAGCGCGCTCGACGCGCTCGCCGGCATGGGCTGCGACATCGGGCAAGGCTATTTTATCGGCCGGCCGATGCGCTTCCTCGCGCTCTCGCGACTGTTGCTCGGCCAGCAGCGGCTCGCGGCTTAACAGAACTGCGTGCTCCTGCGAAAGCGGGAGCCCAAGGCAGCAAGCGACGGCTCCTGCTTTCGCAGGAGCACGGCGGATCGCCACCACCGTGTTAACCGAAATCTAGGCCGATCCTGCCATCAGGGGCGGCGAGCGGGCCTCCTGCCCGCCGATGGAGTGTTGGCATGATCGCTGGCGCGGATCCGCGCATCGCCGTCGTCGGGCTGGGCTATGTCGGGCTGCCGCTCGCCGTCGCGCTTGCCGACCAGTTCGAGACGATCGGCTTCGATATCGATCCCGGCCGCATCGCCGAACTCCGCGCCGGCCGCGATCGCACCCGCGAAGTCGACGGACCGCGGCTCGAGGCCTCGCCCTTGCGCTTCACCAGCGATCCCGACAAGGCGCGCGGCTGCGACGTCTTCATCGTCACCGTGCCGACGCCGGTCGACGCCAACCGCCTGCCCGATCTCCGTCCGGTGATAGGCGCGACGCGCACCGTCGCCGGGCTGATCGAACCCGGTCGCGAGACCATCATCGTCTACGAGAGCACCGTCTATCCCGGCGTCACCGAGGATCTGTGCGGGCCCGAGCTCGAGCGCTTGTCGGGTCTCAAGCGCGGCAAGGACTTTTTTCTCGGCTACTCACCCGAGCGCATCAATCCGGGCGACAAGGAGCATACCGTCGAGCGGATCATGAAGGTCGTTGCCGGCGAGAACCCGCAGGTCACCGCGCGGCTCGCCGACATCTATGGCCGCATCACCATCGGCGGCACCTTCCGCGCCGCCTCGATCAAGGTCGCCGAGGCCGGCAAGGTGATCGAGAACGCGCAGCGCGACATCAACATCGCCTTCATGAACGAGATCACCCAGATCTTCTCGAAGCTCGACATCTCGATCTGGGACGTGCTCGACGCCGCCGGCACCAAATGGAACTTCCTCAAGTTCCAGCCGGGTCTCGTCGGCGGCCACTGCATCGGCGTCGATCCCTATTATCTGTCCTACCGCGCGCAGCAGCTCGGCCACCTCCCCGACGTCATCCTGTCGGGGCGCATGACCAACGACGCGATGGGCGAATGGGTCGCCGACAAGCTGCACGCGCGCTGCGACGGCCGCTGCGGCGAGGTGCTGGTGATGGGCCTCACCTTTAAGGAGGACGTGCCCGATCTACGCAACTCGAAGGTGATCGACGTGATCCGCCGCCTGGACGCGCTCGGCCACCGCATCACCGTCCACGATCCGCTTGCCGACCCGTACGCGGCGATGGAGGAATATGGCCTGACGATGGAGCCGGACGCGCTCGACAGGCGCTACGATCTCGTCCTCGTCGCCGTGCCCCACGCCCGCTACAAGGCGATGACGCCGAAACAGGTCGCCGCGCTGGCCGTCGACGGCGGCCTGGTCGCCGATCTCAAGGGCATCTGGCGGCACCAGGCTTTCCCTAAGCGGGTGGAGCGCTGGTCGCTGTGATTTTCTGAGCAGCGGTGCTCCGGCGAAGGCCGGAGCCTTGAAGCCGAGAGCATATCGCTTGCCGCCAGCGCTCTTCGCCGGAGCATCGCGAGGACTCCCGCGATGCTTCCGATCCTGCCGCCGCGCGTTATCGTGCCGGCATGACCGACAGCATCGAGGATGTGCGCCGTCGCATGGAGGCCGCTGCCGCAGGTCTCGATTTCGAGGAGGCCAAGCGTCTCCGCGACATTCTCAACCTGTTGCGCGGCGGCGCGGCGCCGGAAGCGGTCACGGATCTCGACACGAGCGGGATAACGCGGCAGCAGCCGGGCAGCATGGGGATCGGCACGAGCCGCCAGCGGGTGACGCCGCCGCCTGGCTGGCGCCCGCCGCCGAAGCCCGATCCGATGACCCGCGGCCGCAACCGCCGGAAGACGAAGCCCTGATCGGGAGCGCACCCCATGTCCCTCGACGACACCATCATCGACACGCCCGAAGGCCCGATGACCTGGAAGGAATGGAAGAAGAAGAACCCGGTCCAGCTCGCCTCGCGCCGAACCAAGGGCAAGGACCTGCCCAACAAGATCAAGACGCGGACGGACGAGAGCTGAAGGCGCGTCGCTCAGGCGGCGTAGATCGCCGGGCGATAGCGCGGCTCAGGAATTGGGAACCCCTTGTCATACGCCACTTCGAGCCAAAGCTCGATCGCGATTTGGGCCTCGGCGACTGCTTCGGCAGGCGTGTCTCCATGCGCCGAGCAGGGCCGGAGATCCGGCACGTCCGCAATCCAGCATTCATCGTCCGCGGACCAGAACACGTTGATGTGATAATGCGGTGAAGTCATTCGCCGATGCTCAATCCAGCCTCTTCGATCATATCGAGAAACTCCTGAACTTGATAGGGCTTGGCGTTGCCGTCCTTGCGCGGTTGAAGGATCAACGGCCGGGCGCAGCGTGGATGCGTCCAGGCGCGGTGGCTGCCGCGCTGTCGCTCGAGCGTGAGGCCGAACGCCTTCACCAGCGCCTGGAATTCACGAAAGGCGAGGGAGGCACGCGGGTTGGCGAGAACGGCGGCGTAGAGTTTAGCGATGCGGGTCATAGCAAGACCATCCTAAGCGAGAAGTTGCCGATGTCTGCCGATCCACGGCGCTCGGCGTCTACTCACCATTCGCGGGAAGTGGCCCTGATGACGCAGGTCCAAGTATAGGCGCACTAATCGTCGGCGCAATATACTAACGCCGCGCCCCCCGCATCCGCGTCTTCTGCGTCCGTCCGTACTTGCCGGCTCGCGTGCCCGGCTTGCCGAGCGTCGCGTTGCCGCGGACGGGGGCTTTGCTCGGCTCGCCAGGAAGGCCCAGCTCGTCGGCCTCGAGCCGGCGGATCTCGTCGCGCAGGCGCCCCGCTTCCTCGAATTCGAGGTCGGCGGCGGCCTTGCGCATCTTCTGTTCGAGCTCCTCGATATAGCCGCGCAGATTGTGACCGACCATGTGGCTGCGATCCTCGACGTCGATGTCGACCGTCACCTGGTCGCGGCTGGCGAGGTGCCCGACGATGTCGGCGACGGCGCGCTTGACGCTTTCCGGCGTGATGCCGTGCTCGGCGTTGTACGCCTCCTGCTTCTCGCGGCGGCGCGAGGTCTCGGCCATCGCGCGCTCCATCGATCCGGTGATGCTGTCGGCGTAGAGGATGACGCGGCCGTCCGCATTGCGCGCGGCGCGCCCGATCGTCTGGATCAGCGAGGTCTCGGAGCGCAGGAAGCCCTCCTTGTCGGCATCGAGGATCGCGACGAGGCCGCATTCGGGAATGTCGAGCCCCTCGCGCAGCAGGTTGATGCCGACGAGCACGTCGTACACGCCCAGCCGGAGGTCGCGGATCAGCTCGATGCGCTCCAGCGTCTCGACGTCGGAATGCATGTAGCGGACCTTGAGGCCGCCCTCGTGGAGATATTCCGTCAGGTCCTCGGCCATGCGCTTGGTCAGCGTGGTGACGAGCGTGCGATAGCCTTTCGCCGCAACCTGCCGGCATTCATTGACGAGATCATCAACCTGGTCCTCGATCGGGCGGATCTCGACTGGCGGGTCGATCAGCCCTGTCGGACGGATCACCTGCTCGGCGAACACGCCGCCGGTCTGCTCGAGCTCCCACGGCCCCGGCGTGGCGGACACGCAAACGGTCTGCGGGCGCATCGCGTCCCATTCGCTGAAGCGCAGCGGCCGGTTGTCGATGCAGCTCGGCAGGCGGAAGCCATATTCGGCGAGCGTGATCTTGCGGCGATGATCGCCCCGCGCCATGCCGCCGACCTGCGGCACGGTCTGGTGGCTCTCGTCGACGAACAGAAGCGCGTTCTCGGGCAGATATTCGAACAAGGTCGGCGGTGGCTCGCCGGGCAGGCGGCCGGTGAGGAAGCGCGAGTAATTCTCGATCCCCGCGCAGCTGCCGGTGGCCGCGATCATCTCGAGATCGAAGTTGGTGCGTTGTTCGAGCCGCTGGGCCTCGAGCAGCTTGCCCTCCATGACAAGCTCCTTGAGCCGTTCGGCGAGCTCATGACGGATCGCCTCGGTCGCCTGCTTGAGCGTCGGCCCCGGCGTCACATAATGCGAATTGGCATAGACCTTGACGTAATCGAGGTTGGCGATCGTCTTGCCGGTAAGGGGATCGAATTCGGTGATCTTCTCGATCTCGTCGCCGAAGAAGCCGATCCGCCAGGCGGTATCCTCATAGTGCGACGGGAACAGTTCGAGCGCGTCGCCGCGCACGCGGAAATTGCCGCGCGCGAACGCCTGCTCGTTGCGCTTGTACTGGAGCGCGACGAGCTTGCGGATGATCTCGCGCTGATCGGCGCTCTCACCCTTCTTCAGCGCGAAGGTCATTGCCGAGTAAGTCTCGACCGAACCGATGCCGTAGAGGCAGGAAACGGAGGCGACGATCAGCACGTCGTCGCGTTCGAGCAACGACCGGGTCGCGGAGTGCCGCATCCGGTCGATCGCCTCGTTCACCGAGCTTTCCTTCTCGATGTAGGTATCCGAGCGGGGCACATAGGCTTCGGGCTGGTAATAATCGTAATAGCTCACGAAGAATTCGACCGCGTTGTCCGGAAAGAAGCTCTTGAACTCGCCGTAGAGCTGCGCGGCGAGGATCTTGTTCGGCGCGAGCACTAGCGCCGGCCGCTGCAAGGCTTCGACGACCTTGGCCATCGTGAACGTCTTGCCCGACCCGGTGACGCCGAGCAGCACCTGATCGCGCTCGCCCGCCTCCGCCGCGGCGACGAGCTCGGCTATCGCGGTCGGCTGGTCGCCCGCCGGTTCGTAGTCGGAAGCGAGCCGGAACGCCTTACCACCTTCGCTCTTCGGCGGGCGTTCGGGCCGGTGCGGCATAAACATCGGCTGCGCCTCGGGCTCAGCGAGGCTGGTGCGAATCTGGATGGCCATGAGAACAAGATGGGACCGCCCACCGGCACACGCAATCGGCGCGGAGTTCACTTGAGTCCGCCTGCGCCACGCCGCATCATCACGGAACCGGAACAAACCGGACAAACGACAGGAGAGAAGGATGGCCACGTCACTGCGCAGGATCGCGCTCGTCACCGCCGTCGCGACGGCGTGCGGCGCGGGCTTCGCCGCCAAGGCGATCGCCGACCAGCCGCTGATGCATCAGGCGCTCGATCAGCTCCGCGGTGCGCGCGACGCGCTGCAGCATGCCGAGGCCGACAAGGGTGGCCACCGCGTCGCCGCGATCCGCGACATCGACATGGCGATCGACGAGGTGCGGGCCGGCATCAGCTACGCGCGCTGAGCCGGCGGCGCGGACGGAACGAGCGCTGTCTCGCCCGTCCGCGACGGCCGTATCGGAGCCCTGCCTGCTTGTTCGAAAGCACGGAAGAGCAGCGCGTCGACATCCTCGGCGCGGACGCTGGTCCTTTCTGGGATCGCCGGCCGGGCTTCGGCGCTTCGCCCCTTCCCATGCCCCCGGAATCGGCTAGCATCGTCGAGGGCATGGGGAGACGATGATGCGTTGGCGGATCTTGCTGGGAGCCTTTGCGACGGCGGCGCTGTCGACGACCGCCGGCGCGGGTATCGTCCAGCCGGGAATGTGGCGGACGACCACCACCGTCACCGCCGTCGACATGCCGGGCGCGCCGTCGGGGATCGCGCAGATGATGAAGGGGCATCCGAACACGTTCACGCACTGCGTGACGCCGGACGAAGCTGCCAAGGATCCACGCGCGCTGATCTCGAACGACAAGAGCTGCCAGTTCAAGAACTACTCGATGGCGGGCGGCAAGCTCGACGCGACGATGATCTGCAATCACGGCGGCGGCGCGACGACAATCAGCACCAGCGGCAACTACACGCCGACGAGCTACACCGCCGTCTCACATGTCGTCGACAGCAGCCGCGGCGGCATGAACATGACCGCGAGCGTCTCGAGCACATTGGTCGGAGCCTGCAAATAGATATCGACGCCTATCTCGCGCGCATCGGGCTGACCGAGCGCCCCGCCGCCGACGCCGAGGGGCTTGCCCGGCTCCAGCGCGCGCATCGCCTCGCGATCGCCTTCGAGAATCTCGACATCCCGCTCGGCCGCGGCATCGATCTCGATCCCGACCGCGTGTTCGACAAGCTCGTGACGCGGCGGCGGGGCGGCTATTGCTTCGAGCAGAACCAGCTCTTCCTGCGCGCGCTGCAGGCGCTGGGATTCGAAGCGCGGCCGCTGCTTGCGCGCGTCTGGCTCGGCACGCCGCCGGCCACGACGCCGCCGCGCACGCACACGCTCAACCTCGTCACGCTCGATGGCCAGGAGTGGATCGCGGACGCCGGCTTCGGCGGCAGCTACACGCCGCCGATGCCACTCATCGACGGGCACGAGGTCGAAACCGCCGACGGCGCGCGCCATCGCCTCGCCCGCGACGACGATCATGGTTGGCTGCTCGCGCGCAAGGGCAAGGGCGAAAGCGAGTGGTCGCCGCAATACAGCTTCTCGACCGATCCGGTCTGGGCGATGGATCTGGTGATGGCGAACCACTACACCGCCACCGCCTATCAGACGCGCTTCACGACGTTCGTCGTCGCCTCGATCGCGACGGAGGAGGGGTTTGCCAGCCTCGTCGACCGCAAGCTGAGCCGCGACGGCGGCCCCGCCGAACTCGCCAGCGTGGACGAGCTGCGCGCGGCGCTGGCCGAAACCTTCGGCATCCAACTCACCGACGACGAGGTGCGGAAGCTCAAGCTGTTTTAGACAGACTCTCTCTGTCCGGTCATCGCAAGCGAAGTCGAAGGACGTGCCGCGAGCGGCATCGCGAAAACACGCACTTCGGCTTCGCTCGGTACGAACGGGTCGGAGCTATTCGCTAGAGCACGTTCCGTCACTCTGGCCACCAACGCCCGTTCGCCCTGAGCGAAGTCGAAGGGCACGCGCTGCGGCCGGGCTTCGACTGCGCTCAGCCCGAACGGATGCTACCGATTCAGGCTGATAAGAAATGCTCTAGATTTTCGAAGCGGTCGGGGCGCCTCATGCCGCGGCGTTGACGAGCAGCGAGGCGAGGCCGATACCGGAGGCACCGGTCACACCGTAGACCGCGTTCGAGCTGACCGCGTTGCGGAGCTGCGTCACGAAGCCGGCGAGGCCGTTGAGCGCGCTGTTCGCGGTGCCGGCGAGCGAGTCGATCGCGCTGCCGTCCGCCGATGCGCTGCTCGACGTGCTGGCGCTGGTGTCATCGGTCGAGGTGGTGCCGCTGCTGTCCCCGAAAAGGCTGGCGAGCGCGGACATGCCGCCGCCGCCATGGTGATGGCCGTGCGCCGCCATATGGTTCGCGGCCTTGGCGAACAACGACTTGAGCTCGCCGGCCTGATCGGAGGTGAGCTTGCCGTCGGTGACCTCATTGTCGATGAGGCCGTCGACCTTGCTCGACATGGCATTGGGATCGCTGCTGTCGAGCGCGGTGCCCGAAGGGGTCGCGGTCGCCGGCGACGACGAAGACGCCGCAGCGCTCGCACCCATGCCCGAGGCGAGCTGGCTGCCGATATCGTCGATCGCGGTGGAAAGCGCCGTCTGGTCGCTCGCCGATACGCTGCCCGAAGAAACCGCCGACTGCAGCAACCCCTGCATGCGGCCATCGAGCCGGCCGGCCTGCGGGTGCATCAGCGCGCTGCCGATGCTGCTCAACGCACTCGAAATCGCCGACATATCTGGTCCCCACGGCAGCGACGCCTGGCGGATCCTCTAGACCGCGAAGGTAAAGATCGCGTTTGCCATGCCGTTATCGGGTCCGAATAAGCCCGGACGATCGCACGACTTGGGGAACGCCGGTTGCGGCCGGCGTTCCCCGCGCCCGGCCTAACCGTTGCGACCCGAGGCCGGGGCGGGCGATCCCGCCCGCATGCGCGCGGTGTCGTCCTGTAATGTTTCGGCAAGATTTCGGTATGTTTCGAGCGACGGCACGAGCCATGCGGCGCCTGCCTCGATGGTGCGGAAGCGGTCCGGCGCGATGTGGTCGATCGCGAGCGTGTGGGCGAGGAGCTCGGGCGGCGCGTCGATCGGCTCGCTCGAAAGCTGGAACGTGCCCCAGTGGACGCCGAGCGCATAGGCGGCGCCAGGCTTCTGGAAGATCGCGACGGCATCGCCCGGTCCGATGTGGCTCGCCCGCATCACCTCACGCGGCAGATACGCACCGATCGGGATGAGCGCGAGCCGCACCGGCCCCGCCCGCGCCGCCTCCTCGGGCCAGCGCATGTCGCCGGCGCCGGTGTCGCCCGCAAAGAACAGGTTGCCGCCGGGCAGCACCACGGTGAAGCCGCACCACAGCGCGCGATTGCGATCGAACATCCAGCGCGAGGTCCAGTGGTGAACGCGATCGATCACCACCTCCACGCCGGGGCGGACGGGAACGCGCTCGCCCCAATCCTTGGCGATGGCGGTCACGCCTTGCTTCGCCAGCAGCGCATCATTGCCGAGCGGCGTGACGATCAGCGGCCGATCACGCTGCCACAGCCGCTTCAGTGTCGCGACGTCGAGATGGTCGTAATGATTGTGGCTGACGAGCACGAGGTCGATCTTCGGCAGATCATCGAAGCGCACGCCGGGTTCGCGCACGCGCTTCGGACCCATGAAGCCGAACGGCGAGGCGCGCGCCGACCAGACCGGATCGGTGAGGATGTTCAGCCCCTGCGTCTGGACGAGCACGGTGGAGTGGCCGATCCAGGTGACCCGCATCGTCTCGCCGTCGACGCGCTGCGGCGGCGTGGCGGGCGTGACCGCGACGGATCGCGGCCACGGCGCGCGGTCGCGGCCGAGCATGAAGCGGATCATCAGCCGGAGTGGGAAACGCCGTGGCCCGTTCGCTTCGAGATCGCGCGCGGCATCGGGATTGAAGAAGCGACCCTCGCGATAATGGCCGCTCTCGGGTCCGTGATAATAGGTCCGGTCGAGGAGAACGGGCGCGAGATAGCGCAACCCGAAGGCCAGCCCGGCGACGATAGCCAAGCCGATCAGCAAAGCCTTCACCACGCGCCTCGATCTCCTCGTCGCTCCGGAGAACAATCTGGGTTGGCGGCGGCAGCGATCAAGGCACTTCCCAATAGCGCGTCATGATCGCGCGTGCCCAGTCGGGCTCGCGGATCGCGCCGCGCGGGAGGAAACCGGTCATGACCGGCTTGATGTCGACGACCGGCGTACCGTCGATCGCATCGAGCCCGGCGACCGTGAGCGTGGTGCCCTCGACCGCGATCAGCCGGCAGACCGAGACGCCGATCCGGTTCGGCCGCGCCTTGCCGCGCTGCGCGAAGATGCCGACGCGCGGCCAGTCGCTGCGCCCGCGCGGATGCCGCGCATCGGCGACGATCCCGGCGACGTCCTGGCGATGGAATTGAAAGACGATCTCGACATGGCTGAAGTCCTCCAGGCCGGCGAGCGCCTCCGCCGTGAACTCGGACGCGAGCACTATCCGTGCCTGCACGGCGTCCCAATCGTCGTCAGCGGCTGCGACGCGACCGCCTACGACATGGCCGATGGAATGCAATGCGATCAGGTCGGACACCCCGGCACCTCCTATGCATGAAGACCAGCGATATCGGACCCGCTACCGGAACGCCGGGGTATTGAGCAACGCGCGGCGAAGGTGACAGCGGAGCGTCCGCAGCATGAATTTCACCGCTGAGACGCGCTGCAATCCGCCCGACACGCGAGCCTCGGAACCGGGACGGAATGAACGCCGCCCGAGTCCGCACCCTCTTCGCGCGCACCTCGATCGAGCTGCGCAGCTGGCTCGCCGGCGTCGCACTCGGGCTCGCCATCGCCGCGCCGCACCTGCTCGGCCACGAGCATGTCGTGGCGCACCTCGCGCGCCTGTTCGGATAATCGTGGAGCAAGCGCGGATCGTCGCGACGAGGGTCATCGGCGGCCTGTGGTCGCTCGTCGCCGCCGCGCTGATCGCGGTCGCGATGCTCGGACTCATCCGGCTGTGCGAGATGACGCAGGCGCTGCTGTGAGCGCGGCATGATCCTCGGCGAGGCGATCTGCCTCGGCCCGATCCTGCCGATCGACGTCGAGGCGCTGTTCCGCTGGTCAGACGATGTCGCGACGGCGCGGCTCAACGCCCCCTACCGCCCGCCAAGCTGGCAGCGCGAGGAAGCGTTCTGGCTCGACGCCGCCGACGATCGCACGCGCGTGTTCTTCGCGATCCGCACGCTGACGGCGCCGGAGATCGTCGGCTTCGTCCAGATCCGCGACGTCGATCCGATCCACCGATCATGCACGATCGGCATCCGCATCGGCGATGTGCGGAACCGCGGCCGCGGCTTCGGTCGCGAGGCACTCGCGCTCGCCGTCGGCTATTGCTGGGATCAGCTCAACCTCAGCCGCATCGCGCTGCAGGTGTTCGCCAACAACGCGGCGGCGATCCGGCTCTATCGCGCTTGCGGCTTCGAGCCCGAGGGCGTGCTGCGCAAGGCGCAGTTCGTCGCCGGCGAATGGATCGACGTGCAGCTGATGGCGCTGATGCGGCCGTCGCGCGTTGGCGCATGACAGGCTGGGCTCGACGCGCAATGCTAAGCCTACGTAATATTAACGACGGATTCGGTAGGCCCGGCTGCGAAGGGACATTACCGTGCGTGAGAGGTTCGGCCGGTTGGGCATCGAGTTGCGGAGCCGCGCGCGCGATCAGGCGCGCTGGCTGATCCGCGACCATGGCCAGGACGCCGAGGCGGTGCTGCTCGAGAAGCTGGAGCGCCGGCGGATCAGCCGCGAGGATCGGTATCGCTATCGCCAGACGCTCATCGAGCTGCGCCGGCTGCGCCGCGAGGAAGCGGAGCGCGCGCGGCGGCAGGCGCTCGTAATCTGGAAGCCGCCAATCTTCACCTTCGCCGGCATCGGCGTGCGGCTCGGGCTCGCCAAGGCGGCCCGCGCCAAGGCGCGCCGACGCGACGACTGATTTTGGGGAAACGCTCCGCTGGTTCCGGATAGGGACGCACATGTCGCACTGCGGCGCAAAAGCGCGTCGGCCGTCTGGCGTATCGCGTGCGACCGCGATAGCCGTGGCGACGACATGACGGGCGCGACGAGCCATTCGATCTTCACGCGCGACGAGTGGACGCGGCTGCGCTCGAGCGTGCCGCTGCTGCTCGACGAGGCCGAGCTGCGCCGGCTGCGCGGCGCCAACGAGCCGATGCCGCTCGGCGAGGTGGCGGATATCTTCCTGCCGCTGACCCGCCTCATCAACCTCCACTTCGATGCCGCCAAGCGAACCGCGCGGGTCGCCGACGACTTTCTCGGGCGTCCGGCGGAACGACGTCCCTATGTGCTGGCGATCGCCGGCAGCGTCGCCGTCGGCAAGAGCACGATCGCGCGCGTGCTCCAGGCGCTACTCTCGCGCTGGCCGGACCATCCGAGGGTCGATCTCATCACCTCGGACGGCTTTCTCTACCCGAAGGCGCAGCTGCTCGCGGGCGACCTGATGAAGCGCAAGGGCTTTCCCGAAAGCTACGATATCCGCAGCATGATCCGCTTCCTCGCGGATATTCGCGAAACCGGCCGCGCGACCTCGCCGGTCTATTCGCACGAAGCCTATGACATCGTACCCGGCGGCGAGCTCGTCGTCGATCAGCCCGACATCTTGATCTTCGAGGGGCTCAACGTCCTTCAGATCGGCAGCGGCGCGCGGCCCGCGCCGGCCTACACCGCATCGGACTTCTTCGATCTCTCGATCTATGTCGATGCCGAAGTGGAAGACGTGCGCAGCTGGTATCTTGAACGCTTCCTGCTGCTCCAGCGCACCGCCTTCCAACGCTCGGAGAGCTATTTCCACCATCTCGCCAGCGCGAGCGAGGCGGAGGCGCGCGCCTATGCCGAGGAGCTTTGGGCGACGATCAACCTGCGGAACCTGATCGAGAACATCCTGCCATCCCGCCAGCGCGCCGACGTCGTGATCCACAAGCAGGCGGACCATTCCGCCGATCGGCTGTCGCTGAGGCGCTTCTGAAGCGCGGCGTCGGCGCCTCCCTCTAACAATCCTCGCCTTCCTGGCGCATCGCCTCGTAGACGCCGCGCGCGATGGCGCGCGCGAGCGTGTCCGCCGCCGCCGAACCGATCCGCGCTATGCGCTGCCAGCGCGCGCCATCCTCCGGCAGCGCGATCTCGCCACTGGCGAGCGCGAAAACGAGGTCGCCGTCGAACGGTGTGTGTGCGGGCCTGACGGCCCGCGCGATGCCGTCCTGCGCCATCATCGCGACACGCTTGGCCTCCGCCTTGGTCAGCGCCGCGTTGGTCGCGACGACGCCGAGCGTGGTGTTGGCGCCGGGCGACAGCCGACCAAGCCCGGCAAGCTTGCTCGCCTCGGGCATCGGCTCGATCGCCGGGGCGAGGTCCCGCGGCCGGCGTCCGCCATATTCGCAGTCGATCTCGAACGGCCACGCCCAGAAAACGTCGCTACCCGGCATGAATGCGGTGCCGACGGCGTTGGCCGCCGCGAGCGCGCCGACGATCAGCCCGTCTCCGAGCGCGAGCGATGCGGTGCCGATCCCGCCGGCGCCGTTCCCGACGCGGGCGCCGCGCCCCGCACCCACCGATCCCAGCGCGAACGCGGCGTTCGCGGCGTCGACCGACGCGAGCCCCAGCGCGCGATAGGGCGGCTCCTCACCCCACCCCTTGTCGCCCGGCGCCGAGAGATCGTGCAGCACCGCCGCGGGCACGATCGGAATGGCGTGCCCCTCCGGCCGTAGGCGCAGGCCGATGCCGCGCGCCGCGAGCCGTGCCGTCACGCCGTCCGCCGCTGCCAGGCCAAACACCGATCCACCGGTGAGCACGACGGCATGGACGCCAGAGACGAGATTCTCCGGCGCGAGCGTTTCCGTCTCGCGGATGCCGGGGCCGCCGCCGCCGATGTCGACCGCCGCCGTCCACGGCCCGTCGGGAAACAGCGTGGTGACGCCGGTGCCAGCGCGTGCGTCGGTGGCGTGGCCGACACGCAGGCCGGCGACATCGGTGATCGCGTTGCGCGGGCCGGGTCCGATCATCACGCCACCTTCTCCTCGCGATCCGGCCATGGTCGTGGCCAGGGCCGGTCTATCGGGCAGAGCTGCTCGAAGCCGTGGGCGAAGCGGAGCACGCCGAGATCGTCGAAGCGCCGTCCGACGATCTGCAGCCCGATCGGCAGCCCGGCCGCCGTGAAGCCGCAGTTGATCGAGGCGGACGGCTGGCCGGTCATGTTGCTCCACACCGTGAAGCCGATATGCTCGAACGGCCGCGCCGGATCGTCGAGCGGGCTTGCCTTCTCGGCGGCGAACGCAACCACGGGCGCCGTCGGCGAGATCCAGAAGTCGAAGCGCGCGAAAGCGGCCGCGCCCGCTTCCTGCATGCGGATGATCTGATCGAAACCGGTATAGGCAGCGAGCCCATCATAATCCCGCGCCGGCTCGAGCCACGCCCGGATGTAAGGCAGGATGCGCGCATAGCGCTCGGGCGGCAGATCGCGCGTCTGGTCGAGGAAGCGGATGCGCCAGAAGCGATCGAGCCCGTCGAGCATCGCGCGCGTCAGGAACGGCTGAACCGGTTCGACGATCGCACCGGCGGCTTCGAGCAGGCCGGCGGCGCGCATCACCGCTTCAGCAATCTCGGGATCGACCGGCAGGCCGCAACCAGCCTCCGTCAACAAACCGACCCGGAGCCCGGCGACCTTGTGGTTGAGGTCGGTCCAGGCGATCCGCTTGGGCGGCAGGCTCATATAGTCGCGTTCGTCGACGCCGGAGAGCGCCGCCATCGCGAGTGCGGCATCGCGGACGGTGCGCGTCATCGGCCCGGCGACGCGACCGATATAGGGCGGATCGATGGGCACGCGCCCGAAGCTGGGTTTCAGCCCGAAGATGCCGCACCACCCGGCCGGCAGCCGGATCGAGCCGCCGATGTCGGTGCCGATGTGGATGGGGCCGTAGCCGGCCGCCGCCGCAGCGGCGGCGCCCGCGCTCGATCCGCCCGGCGTGCAGTGCGGATCCCAGGGATTGCGCGCCAGCCGATGGAAGCTCGAGAGGCCCGACGAGAGCATCCCGTAATCGGGATTGGTCGTCTTGGCGAAGACGATCGCGCCGGCCTCGCGCAACCGCGCGGCGGGCGGCGCGTCGCGCGGCTGCGGGGTCATGTCGCCGGCCGCGGTGCCGAGCGGGCGCGCGACGCCCTCGGTCGCGATCATCTCCTTGACGGTGACCGGAACACCGTCGAGCGGGCCGTTCTGCGTGCCCGCGAACCACCGCGCCTCGGAAGCGCGGGCGTCCCGCAACGCGCGAACCGGATCGAGCGCCCAGGTCGCGGCGAGCAGCGCATCGGCCTGCTCGACGCGCGCCAGCACGGCCTCCACGACCTCCACCGGCGAGAGGGCGCGGCCGGCATAGGCGGTGCTGAGTTCGGCCGCGGAGAGCGCGCAGATGTCTTTCATCGCGTCGCCTCCGTCGCCTCGATCAGGCCTTGCGGCTCACACCTTCCAGCGCAGCGGCAGCCGCAGCACGCCGTTCACCGGGCCGGAGGCCATGACGACCTCGTCGTCGGGATCGAGCTCGAAATCGGGGATCGCCGGCAGCCACTCGTCGAAGAACACCATGATCTCGCGCCGCGCCAGCACCGCGCCCGGGCAGGTGTGCGGGCCGGCGCCGAACGCGGCGTGCTTGATCGTCGAAGGCTTGCGGTGGAAGTCGACGGTCCTGGGATCGGTGTTCACGCGATCGTCGAGCCCGTAGAGGCATTTGGGCATCTGGATCATGTCGCCCTTGCGGAAGCGAATGCCCTTATAGTCGTAATCCGTCGTCAGCACGCGGGCGGTGTTGGGAAGGCCGAAGCGGCGGATCAATTCCTCGCACGCGACCTGGTTGAGGCTCGGATTGCCGACGAGCTCGGCGCGCTGCTTCGGATGCCGCGCGAGGTAGTGCGCGATGAAGCCGAGCTGCGAAGCGACGGTGTCGAGGCCGCCGAACAGCAGCAGCGTGGACATGCGCAGCACCTCCTCGCGCGTGATCGGCCGGCCATCGATCTCGCCCTTCGCAATCATGCTGATGATGTCATCGCCGGGCTCGGCCATGCGCGCATCGACATAGCGGCCGAGATAGCCCTGCATCTTGTGATGGACGTCGGCGCGCTGCGCGATGTCGGGCGAGCGCACCGCGATCTCGGCCCAAGGCAACAGCATGTCGCGATCCGCGAGCGGCAGATCGACCATGCCGAGGAACACGTTGATCGGCAGGATCTTGGCGAATTCCTCGATGAACTCGCACCTTCCCTGCGGCGCGATCTTCGCGACCAGCGCCCGCGCCGTCTCCCGCGCCACGCCTTCGAGCGCCTTCACCGCCTTCGGCATGAACGCCGGCATCATGAGGCGGCGAAACGGTGTGTGCTCGGGCGGATCGAGCCCGAGCGGCAGTGAGGTCGCGTCGATGCCGTTCTTCGGCAGGTTGAAATTGTGATGGCTGAAATGCTCGTGATCGATCTGGATCACGTCGAAATCGGCCGCGCGGGTGGCGATCCAGTGGCCGCCGTTGCGCGGTGTCCAGACGATGTCAGGGCCGTCATGCAAGGCGGCGAAGGCGAGCTGGATATCCTCGTCCTTGTCGCCCAACGCGAAGAAGTCGAAGTCGACGACCAGTTCCGGCGGAACATTTTCGGGTCGCTCAACGAGGGTATCGATCATGGCATCTCTCATTATCGGTGGGACCTTCTCGGGCTCGGGCCTTATGCCGCCGGCGCCGCGGCGATGCCATAGATGCTTCGCGCGATCGCCTGCGCGGCATCGCATATCGCTTCGCCAATCTGCTCGATGCGGCGCGGCGGCTCGCGCCCGGTGAAGGTCGAGGCGGACAGGCTGAAGCGCACTTGGCCCTCCCGATCGGCGATCACCGCGGCGACGGTGGTCACGCCGATGATGATCTGATCGGCATCGAGCGCCCAACCTTTCGCCCGCGCGGCGCGAACCTGAGCGACATAGTCGGCAGGCGACGGCGGCTGCCGCCAGCGCACCGCAGCGCAGGCGTTCCGGATGGCAGCGTCGGATGCGCCGCGGGCGGCGAGCACCGCACGACCGGTCGCGCCGGCTTCGGCCGGCTGGCGCTGCCCGATCACCAGATGGATACGCGTCGCCGATTCGCTCTCGGACAGCGCGGTCAGCGTCAGCCGCTCGCCACTGCCGAGCCGCCACAGGCCGACCGCGACGTCATACTTCTCGGCGATGCCGTCCATCGCCGGCCGCGCGGCGCGGACGACCTCGTCGCGCCCGAGCGCGGCACGGGCGAGATCGATCGCGCCCGGGCCGAGGCTGTAGGCGCGCGTCTGCGGGTCGAAAGTCGCGAGCTCCTCGGCCGCGAGCGTCTTCAGGATATTGAAGCAGCTGCTCGGGCTGAGCCTCAGGCGCGCCGCGATCGCCGTGACGCCTTCGGGGCGATCGAGCCGACCGAGATGGCGAAGCACGGCGATCGCCTGTACCACGGAACCGACGAGCGGGCGCGGCGGACTGGCGGTAGAGCGGGTCGGCTGATCCATGCACGCCGATTCTGGCATTCATGATGATGAATGTCCATTCGCAGTGTTGAATGCAGCGCCGTGCCCGCTATGAAGCCGCAGTCGATCGCGAGAGGAAAATGATGGCCGAGTCGCAGATGCTGGAGGGCAAGGTGGTCGCCGTGACCGGCGCCGGGCGTGGGATCGGGCGCGAGATCGCGTTGCTCTGCGCGAAGGAAGGCGCAGCCGTCGTCGTCAACGATCTCGGCGCCTCCGCCGAAGGTGAGGGCAACGACGCCGGACCCGCCGAAGAGGTCGTCTCGATCATTCGGAACGCCGGCGGCAAGGCGATCGTCAACGGCGCCAGCGTCGCCGATCCGCAGGGTGCGACCTCGATCATCGAGGATGCGGTCAAGGCGTTCGGGCGGGTCGACGGCGTCGTCAACAATGCCGGCATCCTGCGCGACCGCATCTTCCACCGTCTCTCCGAAGTCGACTGGCGGCAGGTGATCGACGTCCACCTCAACGGCGCGTTTCTCGTCTCGAAGGCGGCGGCGCCCTATTTCAAGGACCAGGGCTCGGGCAGCTTCGTCCACTTCACCTCGACGTCCGGGCTGATCGGCAATTTCGGCCAGGCCAATTACTCGGCCGCGAAGATGGGCATCGTCGGCCTGTCCAACTCGATCGCACTGGACATGCAGAAGTTCGGCGTCCGCTCGAACTGCATCGCGCCGTTCGCGTGGAGCCGGCTGATCGCCACCATCCCCGCGGAGACCGAGGCCGAGAAGCTGCGCGTCGAACGGATGAAGACGATGTCCGCGGACAAGATCGCACCGATGGTCGCCGCCCTCCTGTCCGACGCGGCGAGCGACGTGACCGGCCAGATCTTCGGCGTGCGCAAGAACGAGATCTTCGTCTTCTCGCGCCCGCGGCCAATCAAGACGATGCACCGTTCGGAGGGCTGGACGGTCGAGAGCATCGCCGAGGAGCTGATCCCGGCGATGAAGCCGGTGTTCGGCCCGCTCGAGCGCTCGGCCGACATCTGGCCCTACGATCCGGTCTGACCGTGGCCGGTTTCGATCCCGAGCTCCTGCGCGCGCGTCATATCGACGTCGCGGTCGATTGGACCGCAAAGGACACGCAGCTCTATGCGCTCGGCGTCGGCGCCGAGGAGCTGCCCTTCGTCTACGAGCGCGGGCTCACGGCACTTCCGACGATGGCGGTGGTGCTCGGCTATCCGGGCTTCGGCTTCTGGGCCGATCCGGCGCTCGGCGTCGACACGACGAAGATCCTCCACGGCGAGACCGAGGTGATCCTGCATCGCCCGCTGCCGCCCGAGGGCCGCTTCGTCGGCACGAACAGCGTGCTCGGCATCTACGACAAGGGCGCGGACAAGGGCTGTGTCGTGCGCCAGACGCGGACGCTGAGCGATGGCGCGGGCACCTTGCTCGCCACGGTCAACAATACCAGCTTCCTGCGCGGCAACGGCGGCTTCGGCGGTTCGTCCGAGGGCCAGCCGGCGCCCCGCCCCGCCCCGCCCGAGCGCGCGTTCGACGAAAGCGTGGCGATCGCCACGCTCCCTGCACAGTCTTTGCTCTATCGCCTCTCGGGCGATTACAATGCTTTGCACATCGATCCCGAGGTCGCGAAGAAGGCGGGGTTCGATCGCCCGATCCTGCACGGCCTGTGCACCTTCGGCATCGTCGGACGCGCGATCGTCCGCGCGTTGTGCGGCAACGATCCGGCGAAGCTCAAGGCGATCGGCGCACGCTTCTCTGCGCCGGTCTATCCCGGCGAAACGATCGTGACCGAGATCTGGCGGACCAGCAGCGGCCATGCCGCCTTCCGCGCGAGGGTCGCGGAACGCGACCTCGTCGTCCTCAACAACGGCTATGCGGAGTTCGCATGACGAATGGTCCCCTTGGCGGCATTCTCTCCTTTGGCGCCTATATCCCCAAGAAGCGCCTCCAGCGCGCCTCGATCTACGCCGCCAACGCCTGGTTCGCGGGCGGCCTGAAGGGTCTCGCCAAGGGCGAGCGCGCGATCGGCGACTGGGATGAGGACGCGATCACGATGGCGGTCGAGGCCGCGCGCGATACACTGGAGGGCGTCGATCGCACGACGGTGGGATCGGTGGCGCTCGCCTCGACCACCCTGCCCTTCGTCGACCGGCAGAACAGCGGCGTGATCAAGGAAGCGCTGAACCTCGCCGACGAGACCGGCGCGATGGACGTGACCGGCAGCATGCGCGCCGCCACTTCGCTGCTGATCCAGGCGCTGAAGGGCGCGGGCGGCGGCAGCGGAGATGGACGGGTGCAACTCGTCCTCGCCTCGGAGATGCGCAAGGCGCGGCCGGCGTCCGAAGGCGAGCTCGTCAACGGCGATGCGGCGGCCGGCGTGCTGGTCGGCTCCGGCGATGCGGTCGCTCTGTTCAAGGGCAGCTACAGCACGACGATCGACTTCGTCGATCATTACCGCTCGACCGGCATGGATTTCGACTATGGCTGGGAGAGCCGCTGGATCCGCGACGAGGGCTTCACCGGCCTGATCGGCGGCGCGCTCAAAGACGGGCTCAAGGCGCTCGGCGTCGAGGCGGGCACGATCGACAAGTTCATCGTGCCGATTTCGGTGCGCGGCGTGCCGGACGGCCTGGCCAAGAAGGCGGGGATCAAGCCTGAGGCGGTCGCGGACGTGCTGTCCGCCAGCGTCGGCGACAGCGGTGCGGCGCATCCGTTGCTGCTGCTTGTGGCAGCTCTGGAAGCCGCCAAGCCAGGCGAGAAAATCCTGCTGGTCGGCTTCGGCCAGGGCGTCGACCTGATCCTGCTCGAGACCACCGAGGCGCTGGCCAAGCTCAGCCCTCGCAAGGGTGTGAAGGGCAGCCTGGCACGCGGCCAGAAGGACGAGAACTACCTGCGCTGGCTGTTCCATCGCGGCCTGCTCGATCTCGAACGCGGCATGCGCGCCGAGGCCGACCAGAAGCAGCCCGGCACGACGCTCTGGCGCAACCGCAAGGCGGTGCTCGGCCTCGTCGGCGGCCGCTGCACCAAGACCGGCACGGTGCAGTTCCCCAGGAGCGACATCAGCGTGAATCCCAACGATCACGCCGCGCACACGCAGGAGGATTACCCCCTCGCCGACAAGCGCGCGAAGATCGTCACCTACACGGCGGACGCGTTGACCTACTCGCCCGCGCCCCCCAGTTATTACGGCATGATCGACTTCGACGGCGGCGGCCGGATGATGATCGAATTCGCCGACGTCAGCGCCGACGATGTCGAGGTGGGGCGCGAGATGGAGATGGTGTTCCGCATCAAGGGCACCGACGAGATGCGTGATTTCACGAAGTATTTCTGGAAGGCGGCACCCGTCGCCAAGGAGGCCTGAGCTATGGCACGCGGCATCAAGGACAAGGTGGCGATCCTCGGCATGGGATGCGCCAAGTTCGGCGAGCGCTGGGACAAGGATGCCGACCAGCTGATGGTCGAGGCGTTCGAGGAAGCCATCGGCGATGCCGGTATCGACAGCTCGCAGATCGACGCCGCGTGGCTGGGCGTCGCGTTCGATGCGGTCAACATCGGCCCTTCCGGCATTCCGCTCTCGATGGCGCTGCGGCTGCCGAACATCGGCGTCACCAAGGTCGAGAATTATTGCGCGAGCGGCACCGAGAGCTTCCGCGGCGCGGTCTATGCGGTAGCGTCCGGCGCGGCCGACATCGCGCTCGCGCTCGGCGTCGAGAAGCTGAAGGACACGGGCTATGGCGGCCTGCCGGTGCGCACCCGCGGCACGACCTTCGACATGGTCGGCGTGACCGGCTCGGCGCCGGGCAACTTCGCCCAGCTCGCTTCCGCCTATCGGGCCGCGCACGGCGTCGGCAAGGACGACCTCAAGCGCGCCATGGCGCACGTTTCGGTCAAGAGCCACGCCAACGGCGCCAAGAACCCGAAGGCGCACCTGCGCAAGGCGGTCGACATGGAGACCGTGCTCGGCGCGCCGATGATCGCCGAGCCGCTCGGCCTGTTCGACTGCTGCGGCGTGTCGGACGGCGCCGCGTGCGCGATCGTGACCACGCCGGAAATCGCGCGCAGCCTCGGCAAGAAAGACCTCGTCACCGTCAAGGCGCTACAGATCTCGACCTCGAACGGTTGGGAGCTCCAGCAAGGAGGTGGCTGGAACGGCAGCTATTTCCACACCACCCGCATTGCCGCGACCAAGGCCTATGAGGAGGCCGGCGTGACCAATCCGCGCGAGCAGATCAGCCTCACCGAAGTGCACGACTGCTTCTCGATCACGGAGCTGGTGACGATGGAAGACCTCTATCTTTCCAAGGAAGGCGAGGGCTGGCGCGATGTGCTCGACGGCGTGTTCGACGCCGACGGCCAGGTGCCCTGCCAGATCGACGGCGGCCTCAAATGCTTCGGCCACCCGATCGGCGCTTCGGGCCTGCGGATGATCTACGAGAACTACCTCCAGCTGCTCGGCCGCGCCGGCGAGCGGCAGCGCAAGACCCCGCCGAGCCTCGCGCTCAGCCACAATCTCGGCGGCATGCCGAGCCAAAACGTCTCGGCGGTCGCGATCGTGGGCCTGGCCGATGCTTGATCGGCCCGCCACCGGCCGCTCCATGGACGCCGAGACCTTCGCCGCGTTCAAGGACCAGATCCGCCGCTTCGTACGCGAGCGGCTCGTGCCCGCCGAGCCAGAGGTGATGGAGCTGGGGCAACTGCCCGACTGGGTGCTCGCGGAGATGCGCGAGATGGGCCTGTTCGGGCTCACCGTCCCCACCGAATATGGCGGCCTCGGCCTCAGCCTCACCGAATATATCGAGACGATCACCGAGATCGCCTGGGCCGCGCCGGCCTTCCGCGCCGTGCTCTCGATCAACACCGGCATGATCTGCACCGCGCTCAGAAATGCGGGCACGGACGAGCAGAAGCGCGAATGGCTGCCCAAGCTCGCCGCCGGCGCGATCGGTGCCTTCGGACTGACCGAGCCGGACAGCGGCTCCGATTCCGCGGGCCTGCGCACCCGCGCGGCAAAGGACGGCGATCACTACGTCCTCAACGGCACCAAGCGCTACATCACCAACGGGCCGATCGCCGACATGGTGCTGGTGATGGCGCGCACATCGGCCGAGAACCTGCCCAAGAACGCGCACGTCTCGGCTTTCCTGGTGCCGACCGACACGCCGGGCCTCACCCGCGCCAAGCCCGACAAGAAGATGGGCCAGGTCGGCGCGCTGACAGGCGACATTGTGCTGGAGGATGTGCGCGTGCCCGCCTCCGCCCTGCTCGGCGGCGAGGAAGGACGGGGCTTCAAGACAGCGATGATGGCGCTCGATACCGGGCGCTTCTCGGTCGGATCGAGCGCGATCGGTTATTCGCGGCGCATCCTGGAGAGCGCGCTGCGCTACGCGACCGAGCGCAAGGCATTCGGCGAGACGATCGCCAACTTCCAGCTGATCCAGGCGATGCTGGCCGATTCCAAGGTCGAGCTCTACGCCGCCGAGAGCATGCTCGCCGATGCGCTGCGCCGCGCCGAAGACGGCCTGCCCTTCTCCACCGAGGCAAGCTGCGTGAAGCTGTTCGCGACCGAGGCCTGCGGACGCATCGCCGATCGCGCCGTGCAGATCTACGGCGGCGCCGGCTACATGGCCGAATACGAGGTCGAGCGCTTCTATCGCGACGTGCGCGTCTATCGCATCTACGAGGGCACGACGCAGATCCAGCAGCTCGTCATCGCCAAGAACATGCTCCGCGAGTTTGCGGCGCAGGGCTGATGTATGATCTCCTGAAGCCGCTGCGGGTGGTGGAGGCCTCGTCCTTCGTCGCCTCGCCGAGCGCTGGTCTCTATCTCGCGCAGATGGGCGCGGAGGTGATCCGCGTCGATCAGATCGGCGGTGGACCGGACTTCAATCGCTGGCCGAAGAACGACGCTGGATCAAGCCTCTACTGGGAAGGGCTCAACAAAGGAAAGAAGTCGGTCGCGCTTGATCTCGGCCGGCCCGAGGGGCGCGAACTGCTCGCCGCGCTCGCCACCGCGGCGGGGGAGCAGGCGGGGCTGTTCGTCACCAACTATCCCGTCGAGGGCTTCCTCTCGCACGACAAGCTTGCCGCGCGCCGGGCCGATCTCGTCACGGTACGGATCATGGGGCAGGCGAACGGCGGGCCCGCGCTCGACTACACCGTCAATTGCGCGCTCGGCATCCCGCAGATCACCGGCCCCGCGAGCCTCGGCGCGCAGCCGGTCAACCACGTGCTGCCCGCCTGGGACCTCCTCACCGGCGCCTATGCCGCTTTCGCGCTGCTCGCCGCCGAGCGGCACCGGCGCGAGACCGGCCGCGGGCAGGAGGTGCGCATCCCGCTGTCGGATGTCGGCATCGCCACGATCGCCAATCTCGGCCAGCTCGCCGAGGTTCTCACCACCGGCGAGAACCGTGCCCGCTACGGCAATGAAGTCTATGGCGCTTTCGGCCGCGATTACGTGACCGCGGACGGCGAGCGGCTGATGGTGATGGCGATCACGCCGCGACAGTGGACCGGCCTGATGAAGGCGCTCGGAATAGGCGAGGCGGTTGCGGCGATCGAAGCGGAGCGTGGCGTATCCTTCGCGAGGGACGAAGGCGTGCGCTTCGAGCATCGCGACGTATTGGTGCCGCTGGTGGAGGCGGCCGTCGCGCGACGCACCGCCGCCGACCTCGGCTCGGTGTTCGACGCGCTCGGCTGCTGCTGGGGCCCGTACCGCACGATGATCGAAGCGGCGCGCGATCCGGTGCTGGTCGCCGACAATCCGGTCTTCTCGACGATTGAGCAGGCGAGCGGCCTCTCCTACCCCGTGCCCGGCGCGATGGCGACGATCCCGCAGGAGGAGCGGCTCCCGCCCGTGCGTGCGCCTCGCCTCGGCGAGCATAGCGATGCGGTTCTCGCCGAGGTGCTTGGGCTCACATCCGGCGCGATCGGCAAGCTGCACGACGAGGGGCTCGTGGCGTGACGATCGATCGCCTTGCCGAGGCGGCCGACGCCGCGCGGCGGCTCGCTGGCGAAGCGCGGAATGCGGTTCGCGCGCGGATCGAGGCCGCCGGGCTCGATCCGGAACAGCGTGCCGCCCACGGCCTCGCCTGGATCGAGACCACAGTCGCGGCGCTGGAGGCGCTGCTCGCCTGGGGCCGCGATCTGGATGCGCGCGGCCGCTTGGGCGAGGCGGAGCGGACGCTGCTGACGATCGCGTTCGGCGAATATTGCGCGCAGATCGGTAGCGGCCTGCCGATCAGCGCCAGCGAGTTCGTCCGCCCCCAGCAGTTGGGGCTCGATCCCGCGCGCTTCCTTGGCGAGACCGCGACGATCGTCGCGACAGGCACATCGCCCGAGGCGCGCGCACGGCTAGCCGCGCATATCCGCGACGGCGGTGGCATTGCAGAGGAGTTCGGCGATGACATTGTCGATTCGATCCGCGATCAGTATCGCCGCTTCACCGCCGAGAAGATCACGCCGCACGCGCATGGCTGGCACCTTGCCAACGCGCTGATCCCGGACGCGCTGATCGCGGAGCTGGCGGCGCTCGGCACCTTCGGCATCTGCATCGCGCCGGAATATGGCGGTCTCGGTCTCGGCAAGCTCGAGATGTGCGTCGTCACCGAGGAGCTGTCGCGCGGCTGGATCGGCGCGGGCTCGCTCGGCACGCGATCGGAGATTGCCGGCGAGTTGATCTCCGCGGGTGGCACCGAGGCGCAGAAGGCCGACTGGCTGCCCCGCATCGCCAGTGGCGAGGTGCTGCCCACCGCGGTCTTTACCGAGCCGTCCAACGGATCGGACCTCGCCGGCCTGCAGACCCGCGCCGTGCGCGATGCGGACGGCGACTGGCGTATCTCCGGCGCCAAGACATGGATCACCCACGCCGCGCGATCGGACCTGATGACGCTGCTCGTGCGCACCGGCGGACCGGGCAATGCCGGGCTCTCGATGTTCCTCGCGCCGAAGCCGCGCGGGACGGAGGCCGATCCCTTCCCCGCCGCCGGCATGTCGGGCGGCGAGATCGCCGTGCTCGGCTATCGCGGCATGCGCGAATATGAACTGATGTTCGACGGCTTCGCGGTGCCCGCCGACGGCGTTCTGGGCGGTGATGAGGGGCAGGGCTTCCGCCAGCTGATGCGCACCTTCGAGGGCGCGCGCATCCAGACCGCCGCGCGCGCCGTCGGCGTGGCTTGGCGCGCCTATGAGTTGGGCCTGTCCTATGCACTGGAGCGCAGGCAGTTCGGCAAGCCGCTGTTCGATTTTCCGCGCGTCTCCGACAAGCTGGTGATGATGCTGGTCGAGATCGTCGCTGCGCGCGAGCTCGCCTATTTCGCCGCGCGCGAGAAGGACAAGGGCCGGCGCTGCGACGTCGAGGCGGGCATGGCCAAGCTGCTCGCCGCGCGCGTCGCCTGGACCAATGCCGACAATGCGCTGCAGATCCACGGCGGCAACGGCTATGCGCTGGAAAGCGAGATCAGCCGCGTGCTGTGCGATGCGAGGATCCTCAACATCTTCGAGGGCGCGGCGGAAATCCAGGCGCATGTGATCGCACGCGGGCTGCTGGCGGTGCGCAATTGATGGACGAGATCCGGACCGATCTGCTCACCCCCGCGCTTGCCGCCCGCTTTGCCGCGACGCTCGATCGCGAGCCGTGCACGGACGTCGCGCCGCAAGGCATCCACTGGTGCCTCGCCACGCCGGAGGCACCGACCGCCGGCCTCGGCCCGGACGGTCATCCGCTGCCCGATGGCACACTGCCCCCGCGCCGCATGTGGGCGGCGAGCGACGTGCGCTTCCTCGCACCGCTGCCGATCGGGACGGCGATCGAGCGACAATCGCGGATCGTCGATCGGGTCGACAAGCAGGGCTCCAGCGGGCGGCTCCTGTTCGTGACGGCCGAGCATATCACCCGTGCCGCCGGCGCCACCGCGATCGAGGAGACGCAGACGATCGTCTATCGCGAGCCGGCCAGCGGCGCACCCCCGCCGATGCCTGCCCCAGTCTTCGCCAATCCACCGGCAGAGGGGCCTTGGTCGCGCACGATTACCCCCTCGCCCGCGCTCCTGTTCCGTTACTCCGCGCTCACCTTCAACAGCCATCGCATTCATTACGACCTCCCCTATGCGCATGAAATGGAAGGTTATCCCGGTCTCGTCGTCCACGGACCGCTGATGGCGACGCTGCTGCTCGACCTGGCCGATCGCGCGCTGGGCTCCAACCGGCTGATCCGTTTCACCTTCCGCGCGCAGCAACCCGCCTTCGCCGACGAGCCGATCACGCTGTCCGGGGAGCGCGACGGCGAGACGCTCGCGCTCGCGGTTCGCAACGCGGCGGGGGGAAACATCATGGCAGCGACCGCGACGATCGGCTGAACCGGCCGCTGGACCTTCGCTGGCGACCCGTTAGGCTCCTCCAACACAAAAGATTGGAGAGATGCCCGACATGAGCGCCGGATCCGCGCAAACCCACGCGGCCGAGGGGCCGCCGATACCCTTCCTCGGGCGGCTGGCGCTGATGATGGGGAGCAGCTTCAATGGCATCGGCATCTTCACGATCGGGATTCCACTGCCCGCGATGCGGGCGGAGTTCGCCTCTGCACCGCATGCCGCGATGCTCATCCCCGCGATCGCCGGGATCGGCGGGCCCGCCTTCGCGCTGACCTCGCCTGCCTTCGGACGACTCGTCGATCGGCTGGGTTACCGCACCGTCTATCTGGCGGGCATACTATTCTACGTGTTGGGCGGCGTCGCACCGGTCGTACTCGACAATCTTTGGCTGATCCTGCTCTCACGCGTCGTGATCGCTCTGGGTGTCTCGGCCTCGCTCGCGGCGAGCCTCGCCGGCATCGCCTCGCTGCCGGCGCAACAGCGGCCAGGCATGTTCGGAATGCTGAACCTGATGGGGTCCGTCACCATCGCGGCGGCCTATCCGCTGGTCGGTCTGCTCGTGAAGCACGGCTGGCACTACAGCTTCCTCATCCACCTTGCCCTGCTGCCGGTGCTCGCGCTCGTGCTCGGGCTGCCGGGAGCGACGCCGAAGGCGAGCGCGGACGCAGCGAGCGCGCCGCGCGGTTCGATCCTTGGCGGGCTCCAGCCGCCGCTGGTCCTCGCGATTGCGATCTTCGGCCTCAGCATGAGCTCAGGGTCCTTCTATGGGCCGACCTACATGGCGGAGGTGGGCATCCCCGATCCCGCCAAGAGCGGGCTCTCGCTTTCGATCATGTCGCTCATGGCGATGCTCGCTTCGGGCGCCTACGGCCCGGTGCATCGCGCGATCGGGACACGGTCTTCGCTGGTCGTCTTCCTCACCATCTTCGGGCTGGGCGGCGTGCTCATCGCGATGACGGGAAGCTGGACGTTGATCACCGTCGGCTTCTGCCTCGCCGGCATCGGGACGGTCGGCTATATCGCCGCGCTCTACACCTCGATCAGCGAAACGCTGGGCGAGCGCTCGGGCCCGGCGCTCGGCGCTGCCAACCTTGCGCTCTACGGCTCACAGATCTTCTTCCCGATCCTCGCTTCGCAGATCGGCGCGCGGTTCGGCGGCAGCGTGCTGTTCCTGCTCGTCAGCATCGCGACGCTGGTCGTGACGCTGCCGATCACCATGGTAATCGCCCGCCGGTCCGCCACGCCCGCCGCCGTGGCGGCATGATCATGGCGCTTGAGGTCAGGATCGCGCTCCCTAGAGACCGCCGGTCACGAAGAGGCACTCGCCGGTGATCCAGCGTGCGGCGGGCGATGCCATGAAGACGACCGCCGCGCCGATGTCGGCCGGCGTGCCCCAGCTCTGGAGGGGCACGTTCATCATCGGCAGAAATTCGTCCTCGGTCTCGGCGGTGACGCCGAGCGTGTTATGCAGTGCCTCGGTCGGCACCGGCCCCGGCGCCACGGCATTGACGCGGATTTGCGGCCCGAGCTCTACCGCCAGCGTCTTGGTGAGATTGTTCAGCGCCGCCTTGAGCGCGCCATAGAGCGCGAAGGTCATGTTGCGGTTGGAGCGCGCCGAGGACGACGAGATATTGATGAGCGATCCGCCGGGGGGAAGGATGCGCGCGGCCTCGACCGAGCCTGCCCATACCGATGTAAGGTTGAGATCGACCTGCGCCTGGAAGTTCTCGTGGCTGACCTCGACGAACGGCCGCACCTTCATATCGGGTTGGCCGCCGGCGTTGTTCACCCAGATCGTGACCTTGCCGAGCTTCGCCACGGCCTCGTCGGCGAGCCGCCTGACCTCCTCCGGCCGCGAAACGTCGCAGGCGACGCCATGCACCCGGCGGCCGAGCCGGCCGATCTCCGCGACGGTCTCCGCCAGCGAGTCCGCGCGTCGCGCCGCGACGACGACGTCCGCGCCCGCCTCGGCCAGGGCGATCGCGATGCCCTTGCCGATGCCGCGGCTGCCGCCCGTCACCACCGCCGCCCCGCCATCCAGCCTGAATTGATCGAGCACGCCCATCGCAATCCTCCCTCCGGCTGACCAACCGGTGCCAGCGAAGCGCTTCTAGGAAATAGTGCGCGATTTCGAAAGCGCTCGTACGCGGCGCATGCTTGGCGGGAGCGGCGGCCGATCCTATGAGCGGAACTCCGATGGCCGTTTCGAAGGCGCGGTGACACCACGAGGAGAACCCTGCCATGCGCGTGATGCAGTTCGCCGATTATGGTCCGCCCGAGGTCTTGCAGCCGGCCGAGGTCGAGATGCCGCAGCCCGGTGCCGGGCAGATCCTCGTCAAGATCGCGGCGGCGGCGGTGAACCCGGCGGACTATAAATGGCGGGAAGGCATGTTCCGCGCGCATATACCCCTGCCCCTGCCGCATGTCGTCGGATACGACGCCGCCGGGACCGTCGAGGCGCTGGGCGGCGGCGTCGACCGGTTTGCCCCGGGCGATCGCGTGATCGTGCATCTCGATGCCATCGAAAAAGGCGGCTATGCCGAATATGCGGTTCGCGATGCCGCGGTTTGTGCGAAGGTGCCGGACGGGCTCGACATGGCGATCGCGGCGGCGCTGCCCACTGGCGGGCTCACGGGCGTCCAGCAGATCGAGGAACATGTCCGGCCCGAGCCGGGCCAGACGGTGCTGATCACCGGCGCCACCGGCGCGGTCGGCCGCTTCGCGCTGCACGCCGCGCTCGCGATGGGCGTGAAGGTAGTCGCCGCGGTGCGGCGGTCGCAGTTCGCGGAGGCGGAGCGGCTCGGCGCCACCCAGGTGATCGAACTGGGCGGCAATATCCCGGACGATCTCGCTTTCGATCATGTCGCCGATACGGTCGGCGGCCCAGAGGTCGCGGCGTTGTGCAGGCGGATGCGGCCCGGCGGCCGGATCATCACCGTCTCGACGACGCCGATCGACCCCGCGGGGCTGCCGGCGACGCCGCAGTTCATCGGCCTTCATCCAGACGCGGAGCGGCTCGCCAGGCTGGCCGCCGACGTCGCGTCCGGCACGCTCGAAGTGCCGATCGCCCGGCGCATGCCGCTCGAGCAGGCGGCGGAAGCGCAGCGGCTCGTCGAAGCCGGTGGCCTGGGCGGCAAGATCGTCCTCATTCCCTGACGGCAAGCAGCATGGGAGACGCGAGATGGAGCAGGCGGCATCGCTGGAAGCCCGCATCCGACGGCTGGAAGACATCGAGGCGATCCGCCGCCTGATGGCGCGCTACTGCCGCAACTACGATACCGGCTGGGCCGGCGCGAATCGCGATCCGCAGGCCGTTGGCCAGGCCTTCACCGAGGACGCGATGTGGGATGCTGGCACCGCCGGCCGCTGGCACGGCCGCGAGGCAATCCAGCGCTGGTGCGCGGAGCTCGGCCATGCCGCGAGCATGAGCGTCCACATCACGATGAACCCGGACATCGAGATCGACGGTGACGGCGCGACCGGATCATGGTCCGGATTGTGCCCGCTGGTGACGCCGGACGGGGAGGCGCTGTGGGTTTGCGGCCGCTACGATTGCAAGATGCGCCGCACGGCGCAGGGCTGGAGGTTCAGCGAGATGGTGTTCCTGCCCGCCTTCCTGTCGCCCTATGAAGACGGCTTCGGCAAGACACGCTTTCTGCAATCGGCGAGCTACGAGGCCGCGCTGGACACACGCGCGGCGAACTGATCGGCCAAGCGCGTCGAGCTTTGATCCGCGCTCCACGGCGCTGTGATGGGCGACATCATTGACCGGCGCGCGTGCGGCTCCCTATCCGATGGTTGCCCGCGCGGAGCATCCGCGGGGCGGAGAACGGAAGCCTCCAGCGATGAACATCGAAGCGAAGATCGCGCAGTCGCTTACCGTCACGCCGCGCGGCGGTACATTCGCCGCCGAGATTACGGGCGTGACGCTCGCCGACCGGCTGAACGATGACGGACTGTTCGCGGAGTTGAGAGCGCTGCTGACGGATCATCTCGTGCTGTTCCTGCCCGGCCAGCATCTTTCCGCAGAGGCGATGTGCACGCTGGCTTCGCGGTTCGGCGAGCTCAACATACTCGATCCGAGCGATCCGCGACGCGACGCGCAATTTCCCTCGCTCGGCCGCTTCATCACGCCGGTGCCGGGAAAGAACACGCACAACTATTCGGACATGTGGCACGCCGATTTCACCTATCAGCGCGTTCCCGAGGCGATTGCGATGTTCCAGCTCGTCGAGACGCCTCGTCGCGGTGGCGACACGCTTTGGAGCAACCAATATGCCGCGTTCGAAGCGCTTTCGCATCCGATCAAGGAACTCGCGCGGACGCTGACCGGCGTCCATGTGTTCAAGGGGCTCGGCGATACCAGCGCCAAGCCGATCGAGCATCCGATCGTCTGCCGGCACCCGCATTCCGGCCGCGAGCATCTCTACGTGACGAGCGGCTATCTGACGCACATTCCGCAGCTGCGCCGCAAGGAGAGCATGGTGCTTCTCGACTATCTGCGCGAGATCTCCGCGCAGCCCGAGTTCACGGTGCGCCGCTCGCATCGGCCCGGCGACGTGGTGATCTGGGATAATCGCTGCACGCTCCATTATGGCGCGCACGATTATGATCCGCACGATCGGCGCGAGCTTTGGCGGATCGGTGCGCTCGACAATCTGCCGATCGCGGCAGCGTTCCCCGAGCGGATCGCGCCGCATTTCGATTTCTCCGCCGTGACCGCACGGCTCGTCTGAGATGGCGGTGCCGGCCTCGCTGCGCTTCGCCGGCAAGGTCGCCGTCGTTACCGGCGCGGCGAGCGGGATCGGCGCAGCGGTGGCGGCGCGGCTGCTCGAAGGCGGCGCCTGCGTCGTCGCCGTGGACCGCCAAGCCGGCTTCGGCCAGGATCGCGATGATTTCCGCACGCTGACGGCGGACATCGCGAGCGAGGAGGGTTGCGACGCCTTCGTCACTGCCGCGCACGAGCGCTTCGGCGCGCTCCACCTGCTTGCGCACTGCGCCGGCGTGATCGGCGCGCCGAAACCGGTCGCCGAGATCGACGTCGGCGAATTCGACCGCATGATCCATGTCAACCTGCGCGGCACCATGCTGGTTCTGCGCGCGGTGCTCCGCGACATGCTTGCCCATAAGTCGGCGGGTACGATCTGCTGCGTCACCTCGATCGCCGCGCACCGCACGACGCCGCGCATGTCTGCCTACAGCGCATCGAAGCGCGGCATGAACGCGCTGATCGCCGCAGCGGCCAAGGAGAACGGGGCGGCCGGCATCCGCGTCAACGCGGTCGCGCCGGGCATGATCGACACGCCGCTGATCCGCCCCGGCCGCGACAGCATATCGCCGCGCCTGATCGAGCAGGCGAAGGCTACGCCGCTGGGCCGGCCCGGTCGCCCCGACGAGGCCGCCGCGCTGGTCGCGTGGCTGCTCAGCGACGAAGCAAGTTTCGTGACCGGCTCGTTCCACGAGGTCGATGGCGGCGCGCTGGCCTGACCGCCATTGGCCAGAGGAGGAGAGGACATGAAGCGGCTCCAAGGCAAGACGATCCTCATCACCGGCGCCAGCAGCGGCCTCGGCGCCGAGATGGCGGCGGTGTTCGCCGGTCATGGCGCGTCCGTCGGTGTCGTCGGCAGCCGCAACCCGGCGGGCGCGGAGGCGGCCGCCACCGCCATCCGCGCTGCGGGCGGCGATGCGCAGGCCTTCACCGCCGACATCTCGGACGAAGCGCAGGTCGAGGCGCTGCTTGCGGAATTCGTCGCGCGGTTCGGCGGCATCGACGTGCTGGTAAACAACGCCGCGATCGTCGGCGGTCCGATCATGAATGCCGATCTTGACATCCACGACATGGATCTTGAGCTCTGGGAGCGGACGATGGCAGTCAACCTGCGCGGTCCGATGCTGTGCAGCAAGCATGCGCTCCGCGCGATGCTGCCGCGCAAGCAGGGCACCATCATCAACATTTCGACGACCAGCGCGCAGGATCTGCCGGAATGGGTGCGCCCCGCCTACACGACGTCCAAGGCCGGGCTGAACCTGCTGACCAAGTACACCGCCGCCCGCTACGGCCACGATGGGATACGCTGCAACGCGATCCTTCCGGGCATGATCCTCACGCAGAACGTCATCGCGAACAACCTGACGGCCGAGGACATTGCGCGGCTCGGCCGCCATCAGGTGGTCCGCGATCCCGGCACGCCGGCCGACGTCGCCGCCGTGGCGCTGCTGCTCGCCTCGGGCGACGCGCCGTTCCTCACCGGCACGCTGATCCCGGTGGACGGCGGCGTCCATTGCCATTTCCCGAGCGTCGCCGACGATCGCGACGCCGCGCAATGCCGCGTTGACCAGACTTAGCCGCGCCCACTAGCCTCGAACGCAACCGAACGAACGGAGAGAACCATGGCCACCACGATCGCATCGCGCGGCAGCCGCGCAGAGACCGCCGTGCGCGACACCGTCCTGCGCCTGATCGACGAGGGGCGCGAGACCGGCGTCCAGGTCTCCGCCTATCTGGACGGCGAGCAGGTAGTGGACGTCAGCGAGGGCATCGCCGATCCCGCGAGCGGCCGCCCGGTCACGCCCGACACGATCTTCCACGTCTATTCGGTAACGAAGGCGGTGGTGGTGACGGCGCTGCACATGCAGATCGAGCGCGGCCACATCGGCTATGACGATCTGGTCGTCGCCTATTGGCCCGAATACGGCCAGCACGGCAAGGAGGCGACCACCGTTCGCCATGTCATCACGCATCGTGCCGGCGTTCCCCAGATGCCGGTCGGCGTGACGCCCGAGCAGATGTGCGACTGGGATTGGATGATTGCGCAGATCGCCGCGCTGACGCCGATCGCGCCTCCGGGCAGTCGCGCGCTCTACCAGTCGATGACGCATGGCTGGCTGATCGGGGAGCTCGTCCGCCGCACCGATCCCCAACATCGCGACATCGGCCGCTTCGTTCGCGAGGAGATCGCCGAGCCGCTGGGTATCACCGATCTGTGGGTCGGGCTGCCGGAGGAGGCGGCACCGCGCGTCGCGAAGCTCAGCCTCGCCTACGAGCCGATCACCAACGGGCCGGAACTCTACTCCGCCTCGATGCCGCCGCAGGTCGATCTCATTCCCGCGGTGTTCGAGCGGCCGGAGGTGATGCGCGCGCCGATCGCGGGTGTCGGCGGCATCTTCAACGCGCGTAGCTCGGCCCGCTTCTGGGCGATGCTCGCGCAGGGCGGCGCGCTCGATGGCGTGCGGTTGCTCTCCGCCGAGCGGGTCGCCACGTTCAACCAGCCGCGTTCGAACGCCGACGAGCCCGACATCGTCATGTACGGCCAGCCGCTGCCGCTCAGCGAGGCGGGCTATTGGCTCGGCCAGGAAAATCCGCCCTGCGCCGCCGCGCGTTATCGCCGCGTGATCTGCCATCCCGGCGCCGGCAACACCCAAGGCTTCGCCGACATGCAGAAGCGCTTCGCCTTCGCCTTCTGCCACAACCGGATGCAGATGCCGCAATCGCGCGACGAAGACAGCAGCGCGATCGTCGCGGAGGCGATCCGCTCCGCGCTCGACATCGAAGGCTGAAGCCACCGCCGCCGAAGAGGAGCGCGTTGATGCGGAACGCCTATGTCAGCGCCGAGGACGCGCTGACGCTGCCGGGTCTGCGCATCGCCTTCACGCGCGGCTATCCGGGCCCGTGGTCGGAGGCGGTCAAGGCGATCTTCGAGATCAAGCGGATCGACTATGTGCCGGTCGTCCAGGAGGCGGGTGGCGCCAACGAAACGCTCTATCGCTGGACCGGACAACGTTCGGCACCGGTCGCGATGTTCGAGGACGAGCGACCGCGCGCCTTGTGGTCCGAGATGATCATGCTGGCGGAGCGGCTCGCACCGGATCCGCCGATGCTGCCAGCCGATCAGGACGAGCGCGCCGCCATGTTCGGCCTTTGCCACGAGATCTGCGGCGAAGACGGGCTCGGTTGGAACGCGCGCGCGCTCGCCTTCGCCGCCGCGGAGGGCGACGCGCGATCTCCCGCCGGGCCGCTGCGTGCGCGGTTCGCGGATGGTGCCGACGTCGATCACGCGCGGATACGGGTCAACGCCGTGATCGGGATGCTGGCACGTAGGCTCACCGCCCAGCGCGACGTCGGCCGCCGCTATTTCATCGGCACGCGGCTGAGCGCGGCGGACATCTATTGGACGACCTTCTCCAACTTCTTCGCGTCGATGCCGGCATCGATATGCCCGATGCCCGATGCCTATCGCGCCATGGCGGAGGTCTGCGCCGCGGCGTTGGACCGGCCGCTACCGCCGATCCTCGTCGTGCATCGCGACGATATTCTCGAACGCTATTTCACCCTGCCGATGTCGTTCTGACACCTCTTCGACCGGCGAACGTGGCTGGGCGCGAACGCCCGTTCACGTTCGCCGATGACCGTCAGAAGTCGACGCGGGCTTCGGCGCCGAACAGGCGCGGCGCGGTCGCGACCGCGATGCCGCCGAAGGTCGGGCCGTTCGGATCGGTCTCGCGGATGTTGTAGCCGTAGTCATAGTCCTTGCTGTTCAGCATGTTCTTCACGAACAGATAGACCGACAGCTTCTCCGGCCCCGAACCGATATGCTGCGCGCCGACACGGGCGTTCAGCGTGTGCTGCGACTGCCTCGGGAAGCGCACCCCGGGAAACTCGACCGGGTTCGAGACATAGTTGCTCGTCAGGCTGTAATCGCCGTGGAACAGGATCGTCGCCTCGCTATTGGTCGGCATCACATAGTCGCCGCTCAGGCTCAGTTGGTGATGCGGCGCATTGGGCAGCTCGAGCGCATAGGTGCCGAGCGCATCCGACACCGTCTTGGGTGCCTTGAAGCCAAGATAGGCGTAGCTACCCGTAAGGGTGAGATTCCGCACCGGCACCACTGTGAGCTCCGTCTCGGCGCCATAGAATTTCACGGTGCCGTTCAGGTTGACCGTATCGGTGCTGGCCGGGTTGATCGGGTCATTGCCTTCGGAGGTCTGATAGCCGCTCACCCGGCTGTAGAACCCGTCGGCGTTGAACCGGACGCGATGATCGAACAGCTCGCTCTTGAAGCCGGCCTCGAAGCTCTTGTTGACCTCTTCACCATAGACGTCGAGCGCCAGCGTGTTGCGCACGCCGACACCGCCGGCCCGGTACGCGCTCGAATATTTCGCATAGAGGTTGAGAGTCGGCGTTGCCTGGAAGCTGAGCGTGAAGGCCGGATCGACCCGCCCTTTCTTGAAGATCGGTGCAAGCAGGTCGTCAGGCGCACCGCCGAAGACGACGCGATGGAAGACCTTCTTGTCATGCGTGTAGCGCAAGCCGACGATCAGCTTGAGCCGATCGTCCAGGACGTCCGGCGTATAGGTCGCCTGGCCGTAGGCAGCGAACGAGTCGGCGTGCGCATTGTACTGCTGGCGCCCCGTACCGAACGGAAAATATTCGGCGAGGGATTCGGGTGTCAGCGACGTGCTGGTGCCGTCCGTCACGTAGGAATAGTTGAATCCGTTGAAGCGGATGTCGCGCAGCACTTCGTGATAATAGAAGAGGCCGGTCGTTAGCTGCAGTCTGCCGAAGGTGCCGATCGCCTGCAGCTCTTCGCTGAGCTGGTGCTGGTGGATCTCGGCATTGGCGACGGTACCCGCGACAGCAGCCTGCGTCCCGACCGGCAGCGTCGTCCACAGCGAACTCGGGATCAGCTGAACGAAGACCGTCGAAGTATCGAGATTGTTGAGGCTCACCTCGTCGACGCGGCGATAACCGGTAATCGACTTGAGTTGCAGGTTGTCCATCGCGTCGTAGGTCAGGATCAGCGTATGACCCTGGTTCTTGTTGATATTGTCCGGCACATAGCTGGGCAGCGCCGAGACGCTGCTCCGACCCGGCTCCGGCTGCTGCGTGCCGGTATAGGTGTTGGCCGCGAGGAAGCTGCAGAAGAGCGGATCGCTGGCAGCGCCCGTGCAGGCGGCGGCGAACGCCGGCGTCACGCCGACGCGGCCGCCGAAGCGCTGCTGGTACATGTTGGTGAAGTGCAGGTTCGAATAGTCGAACGCGTAATAGGCGTTGAAGTTCGGCGCCGGCTTCCAGAGCGCCGCTACTCGGAACGCCTTCTGGTTCTTGAAGTCGAAGTCCTGGTGCGTGCCCTTGGGCAGGCTGTCGTTCGGGCCGGTCGGCGCGTTCTCGACATAGCCGTCGTGGCGATCGACGAGGCCGCCGACCTTGATCGAGATATTGGCGAATTCAGGCAGGTCGACCTGCCCCATGATGCGCTGCTCGTTATAGTTGCCGAGCTGGCCGTCGACGAAGCCGTCGAACTTGCCGCTCGGCCGCTTGGACACGAACTGGATCGCGCCGCCCTCCGCATTGCGGCCGAACAGCGTGCCCTGGGGGCCACGCAGGATCTCGACACGGTCGAGATCGACGAGCTCGATGCCGCCGCCATTGGTGCGGCCGATCGGCACGCCGTCGGTGTAGACCGTCACGCCCTGATCGTTGAGGCCGATGCCGGGGTCGATCGCCGCGATGCCGCGGATATTGAACACGAGCTGGTTCTCGGCGCCGGCGAACGGCACCACGGTGAGCCCCGGCACGCCGCTATAGAGAAGCCCGGCGAGCGAAGTGATGCCGCGCTGCTGCAATTGCGCGTTGCTGAGCGCCGCGACCGACAGCGGCACCTTCTGCAGCGATTCCTCGCGCCGCTGCGCGGTGACGACGATATCCTGAACGCCGGCGGAGTTGGCGGGCTGTGCTTGCGCGGTCTGCGCAGCGTCTGCCGGCGTGGCGGCCTGCGCGTTCACCAACGTTGGATAGCTGATGCCCGCCAGCGCCAGCGCGAGGACGTGAATTCGCATGGTCTTTCCCCCTGAAGGCGGTCTCCGCCGCTCTCATCTGATCCTGTCATTGGCAGGCTCGATGTGATCAGCAGGCCTGCATTGCCTCATCCCATAAGATAGTTTCGCCGCGTCGTCTCTCGTGGCGCGGGTTTCGCGTCGTCACAGCACCTGTGCTGAACCGGCGAAAATCCAACCACAAGACGGCAGCGTAAGCGCTTGCCGAGCATGCTCTCGATCAATCGCGTGCCGAAACCAGGCGCATCTTCGGAACGGCAATGGGCGGCGGCGCTTCGGCGGCCGCGAGCCGGCTCTCGATGAAATCGAGGAACACCTGGATGCGGTGGCTGACGTAGCGCCGCGAATGATAGACGGCGTAGATCGCCTGGCCGATCCTGGGATTATATTCCTCCAGCACCGGCACGAGGCGGCCCGCGCTGATGTCGGCGCGCGCCTGGAACGTGGAGAAACGCCCGATGCCGGCGCCGTTGCACGCCAGCGAGAGCAGGATTTCGGAATTGTCCGCCACGATCTGGGGCCGGATGTTCATCCGCCGCATCTCGCCGTTCGGCATCTGCATCGGCCAATGGTTGCAGGGCGCTTCCATCGAAAAGTTCATGCATCGATGGTCGGCGAGCTGATCCGGCGTTGTCGGCGTGCCCCATTTGGCGAGATAGGAAGGAGCCGCGCAGATGACATGCTGTGTGGTCACGATCCGCCGGGCGATCAGCGAGCTCGACGGCATCTCCGCGCTGTAGAAAGCGAGGTCGATGGCCGGATCGAGCGATTGAAAAGACGCCACGGGTCTGACCACGAATTCGATGTCGAGCCCCGGATAGAGTTCGCTGAATTCGGTGACGAATGGAATGATGACCCGCGTCGCGAGGCTGGACGAGCACAGAATCTTGAGCTGACCCGTCACGTTCAGGCCGACGGCGGCATCGTTCTGCGCCTCGAGCTCGGCCATTGCCGAGAGAACGCGCTGCACGCCCTCGTGATATTGATGGCCCTCCGGCGTGAGCGCGACCTGACGCGTGTCCCGCTTGAACAAGAGGATGCCCAGCCGCGTCTCGAGACGATGGATGAGCTTGCTCACCCCGGACGGTGACAGCGATTTCGCGCGTGCGGTCGCGGAGAAGCTGCCGCGCGCGACGACGTCAGCGAAGATCTCCATCTCGACGAACTTGTCCATTTCCGACTCCCCTCAGGCACCTTGCGGTCCGGGCTCGTTCGGTCCGGTAAGTTGCGCGGTGCGCATCCCCTTCTATATTTTTCGCGAGCGATGTGAACCAAAGCCTAGAGACGGCATCCCATCACGAGACCTGGAGAGCTGCGGCTCGATCCGCCGCAAATACGCAGGAAATTGCTCGCCCTATCCAATAGCGCTGCCTTATCAAGATCTTATCCGGCATTGCCTGGATGATGCGGCTGTCAAAAAGCATCACATGCGGGCTTGTGACCAGCGCGCAAAGATGCCCAGACGGCACGTCACAACCCCCGGTTCGGTCTGAAGCCGGTCAACTGGTAGGCCAACACAGGTGCAGCTCGAGCACACCGAAGACGAGGCCCGACTCCACGCGCACGCGCTTTCCGGGTGTGATCGCGAAATCAGGTATCCGAGGCAACCACTCTTCCAGGAATATCTTGAGCTCGCGGCGCGCGAGCACCGCGCCGGGGCAAGTATGCGGTCCCTGTCCGAAGATCGCATGTCGGATTGGCGCGCGTCGCCTGAAATCCACCTTCAGCGGATCGTCGACCTTCCGCTCGTCGAGCCCGTAAAGCATGTTCGGCGGCAGGATCACCTCGCCTTTGCGGAAGCGGACGCCCTTGTACTCCATGTCCGCGGTGATCTCGCGCACCGTGTTGGCGAGCCCGTGGCGGCGCAGCAACTCCTCGATCGCGTTGCGGAGAAACGCCTCGTTGCCGACATTGCCGGCGAGGTCGCGGCGCTGTTCGGGATGGAGCGCCAGGAAGCGCGCCACGAAGGCGAGCATCCCCGCCACGGTATCAAGGCCGCCGAACAGCACGAGCGTCGCATAGGAGATCGCCTCGGCCTCGCTGATCTTCCCACCGTCGACTTCGACATTGATCAGCCGGCTGAGCAGGTCCTCTCCCGGCTTCGCGCGGCGCTCGCGCACCGTGTCGCCGATATAGCGATAGATCGCCTCCTGCGCGCCTTGGCGAACATCGGGATCGCGCGCGCGGACCGAATTCTCGACGATCGGAAGCAGATGATGCCGATCCTCGCGCGGCAGCTCGACGAGATCGAGGAAGACCGAGATCGGCAGGATCTGCGCGAATTCCGATACGAACTCGCACGCGCCCTTATCCCTGAACCCCTCGATCAGCGAGACGGTCAAACTGCGAACGGAGGCCTCGAGCTTGCTGACAACCTTCGGCAACAGCGCCATGGTCAAGGGCCGCCGGAGCGCCGTGTGGCGCGGCGGATCGACCTCGAGCGGCAGCTCGCGCGGCGCATCGTCGGGTTTCTTCGGCAGCACGACATTATGGTGGCTGAAGCGGACATGGTCCTTCTGCATGACGTCGATGTCTTCAGCGCGGGTCGCCACCCAGTGGCCGCCGTTGCGCGGCGTCCAGAAGATATCGGGGGCCGACTGCTGGAAGGCGCGCATCGCGAGCTGCGGATCATCCTGGAGCCCGGGCAGATCATAGAGGTCGAAATCGACGACGAGCGCTTCTGGGACATGATCCGGCCGGGGAACCGGGGGCAGGGAATATCCGGACATCACCTCTCCTCGCATCGCTGGGCGAAGACCCCGTCGGCGTCCCGCCCGCTGCGGCGCCGAAGGTAGATCATGATCGCCGCGGCGTCAGGTGACAGGCTGTCTCAGCCACTGTGACATGCGCGCATCCCCAAGTTATCGTCAACTTCGCGAGCTTGCCTTAGCAAGCGGATGACGATCGGGATCGCAGCTCCGGAACTCGGCCACGATGCTGCCGCTCGTCGTTTGCGGGATGGACTGAGGATCGACGCTGCATCATGGATTTCGACTGGTCGCCCGAACAGATCGGTTTCAGACATCGGGTGCGCGCCTTCCTGGCCGACCACCTGCCCGACGATTGGGGCCATTTTTCGTACTCGTTCGACACCGGTTCCGACGCCGTCGAGGCATTCGCGCGCGATTTCTGCCCGAAACTCGCTGCGGAGGGCCTGCTCGTGCCGCACTGGCCGAAGGAATATGGCGGCCAGGGCTTCGATGCGTGGCACCACTGGATCCTGAACGAAGAGATGTTCGCGTTCGGCGAGCCGCGCAGCTACCAGTATATGAGCGTGAACTGGGCCGGCCCCGCGCTCATCGCCTATGGAACGCCCGCGCAAAAGGCCGAGCATCTGCAGCGCATCGCGGCAGGCACGCTCTTCTATTGCCAGGGGTTCTCCGAACCCAATGCGGGCTCCGACCTGGCGGCGCTGCAGACCCGCGCGGAACACACCGGCGACGGCTTCGTCATCAACGGCTCGAAGATCTGGACCTCGGCCGCGAGCATCGCGGACTATTGCGTGCTGCTCGCCCGCACCGGCGGCGAAGGCCGCCGCGGCATCACCGTCTTTCTCGTGCCGATGGCGACGCCCGGGATCACCGTCAACGTGATCAAGGGGCTGCAGGGGCAGAAGGCGTTTCACGAGGTGTTCTTCGACAATGTCGAGGTTCCGGAAAGTGCCATCCTCGGCGAGCTCGACAAGGGCTGGAGCGTCGTCACCGGCATCCTCCACAACGAGCGGATCGGCGCGCCGCGCTATGCGCTCACGCTCCGCGGGCTCGACCATGCCTTCGCGATCCTGCGGCGCGAGGGGCGGTTCGATGATCCCGGCGTTCGTGCCGGCGCGGCGATGGCGCGGGCCGCGTGCGAAGCGGCGCGGCTGCAATGCTATGGCGTGATCGACGGGCGGGTGAAGGGCAAGCCGCCCAGCGCGGATACCAATCTCGCGCGCTACGCGATCGTCGCGGCCGATCGCATCGTCACGGATTTCATCGGCGAGCATCTCGGCGACTATCTGATCACCGGCAGCGATCCCGTCCTCAACGCCACCTACCGGCGCGCCGGATCGTCGGGCATTGCTGCCGGCGCCGCCGAGATCCAGCTCAACGCCATCGCCCGGAACCATCTCGACCTTCCGGTGGTGCGGTGAAAACGACGGGGCAAAGGGGCTGCGACCCATCGTCAAGGATCGCCAAATTGACAGGCCTTGTCCGTCACCCGAGAGCGGGCCGGTAGCAGGCGGCGGACAGAGGGCGGACGCATGAAGATCTTGGCATCCGGATTGAAATTTCCGGAAGGGCCGGTGGTGATGGCAGACGGCTCCGTCGTGGTGACGGAAATTCGGGCCGGCCGCCTGAGCCGCGTCGCGCCCGACGGCAGCTGCAGCGTGGTGGCGGAAACCGGCGGCGGCCCGAATGGCGCCGCGCTCGGGCCGGACGGCTTGCTCTACGTCTGCAACAATGGCGGTCTGCGCTTCCTCGAGCGCGACGGAATCGTCCGTCCGATCGGCGCCGCGAAGGACTATGACGGCGGCCGGATCGAACGGGTCGATCCGGCGACCGGCAAGGTCGAGCGCCTCTACGAGCGCTGTGGCGAGCACAAGCTCGCCGGTCCCAACGACATCGTGCTGGATGGCGCCGGCGGGTTCTGGTTCACCGATTCGGGCAAGCATCACCATCGCCACGTCCAGCACGGCGGCATCTATTGGGCGAAGCTGGACGGCTCCGAGATCCGCGAAGTCATCTATCCGCTGCCGTCGCCCAATGGCATCGGCCTCTCGCCCGACGGCAAGACGCTTTACGTTTCCGACACGGCGAGCGCGCGACTCTACGCCTGGGACATCACCGGATCGGGGACGATCGCCAAAAAAGCCTACCCGGCGCCCATCGGCGGGACGTTCATCGGCGGCATGCTGGGGCCTGCACGCTTCGACAGCCTGGCGGTGAGCGCGAGCGGCAAGATTTGCGTCGCCGCGATCGTCAACGGCGGCATCGCCGAGTTCTGGCCGGACGGGAGCGTAGTGCGCCACCATCCTCTGCCCGACCTCCACGTCACCAATCTCGCCTTCGGCGGCGCGGACATGCGCAAGGCCTATGTCACCTTCTCGCAAGCCGGGCAGCTCGTCGAGGTCGACTGGCACGAGCCGGGGCTGAAACTGTTCGATGGCCGCGACGGCTGACGACGGCATGGCTTCGGCGGGAGTGACAGAGGGCCGCCCCACGCCGCGTGCGATCCCCGAGGGTCCGCGCGATATCGCTTCGGTGCTCGATCGCGGGCTGGCGCATGCGGCGGACGAGGAGGCGCTGGTCGATGCTACGCGCCGCTACAGCTATCGCGCGCTCGACGCCGCTGTGGATCGCGCGGCCGCGCTGCTCGTCGAGCTTGGCGCCGATGCCGGCGTCCGGATCGCCTGCTCGGCGCCCAATGGTTGCGACATCGTCATCGCGTTCCTTGCCGCGCAGCGCGTGGGTGCGATCTGGGTCGGGCTCAACCGTGCGCTGCCGCCGCGGGAAAAGGCGCGCCTCGCGGCCCACGCCGGCGCCGCGATCTTCCTGGGCGACGCCGCGGCGATAAGCGAACTCGCCCCGTTCCGAGCCGACGTGCCCACGCTGACGGCGGTGCAGGAGATGGATTCGGCCGGCACCTGGCTGCGCGACGTGGATACCAGCTTCTCGCGCCGTCCGATCGACCCGCATGCGATTGCGGCGATCAACTATACCAGCGGCACCACCGGCGAGCCGAAGGGGATTTTGCACAGCCAGCATTCGCTGCTGACCCCCGCCGCGGCGATCACCGCCTTCGGCTTGACGGGCGCCGCTAGCCGGCGCGGCGTGTTCCTGCCGCTGACGATCACCAACGTGATGGTCGTCGGCCCGCTCATCGCCTTCCTGAACGCCACCGCCTGCCTCTGCGCGCAGGGGGCGCGGATCGACGAGCTGCTTCCCTGGCTGGAGGCGGAGCGTGTCGAGGTATTCTCCGCCGTCTCCGCGATCATCTACGATCTCGCGCGGGTGGAAACGCCGCCGTCCCCGCTGAAGGCGGTGCTCTCCGGCGGCGCGCCGTTGTCGCTGCCGTCCGCACGGCGCTTCCAGGAACGCTACGGCTTCTGGGTGACGAACACCTACGGCCTCACCGAAGCGCCCACGATCGTCACCGAGACGCGCGCGCGGGGCGACGCGCCCGAAGGATCCAGCGGCCTGGCGCTACCGCATATCGCGCTGACCATCCGCGACGAGCGCGGCGAGAAGCTTCCCGCCGGCGCCACCGGCGAGATCTGCGTCGAAGCGACGACCGAGGGCCCGTGGGCTGGAGTCTACACGCCGCTGCCCGGCTATTGGCGCGATCCGGCGCGCAGCGCAGCGCTGGCGGCGACGCCATGGCTGCGCACCGGCGATGTCGGCCACCTCGACGAGGCGGGCTGGCTGTTCGTTTCCGATCGCAAATCGGAGCTGATCCTGCGCGGCGGATCGAACGTCTATCCGCAGGAGATCATCCGGGTGATCGAGACCCATCCGCGCGTTGCGGCCTGTGCGGTCGTCGGCGTTCCCGACGAGCGGCTGGGCGAGCGGACGTTCGCCTTTGTCCAGCCGGCCGACGCCGCGCAGGATGAAGACGCGCTGGTCACGGAGCTGCGCGCGCTCTGCAAGGAGCAGCTCGCGAGCTACAAATGTCCCGATCTCTGGCGCGTGATGAACCCGCTCCCGCGCAACCCGGGCGGCAAGGTGATCCTGCCGGAACTGCGCGCGCTCGCCCTCACCCTGATCTAGAAGGCTCGGCATAATGGACTTCGACCTCACCGACGACCAGACCCAGATACTGACGACGCTCGATCGGCTGGCATCGGCTCATGAACGCTCCGACCATCCGGCGTTGTTCTGGCTGCCGGCCGACGCGATCGAGGCCGATCTGGACGAGGCCGGCTTCTATGACCTCTGCCGGGGCGGCGGCAGCGCGCTCGATGCGGTGCTGCTGATCGAGCGCGTCGCGCGGCTGCCGCAATCGGTCGAGATCGCGGCCTCCGCGCTCGTGGCGCCGCTCTTGATCGCGGACGCGCCGCCCCGCCCGACCGCGCTGGCAACCGGCGCGGCGGGACGGCCGATCCACTTTCTGGATCGCGCCAGGACGCTGCTCGTGGACGACGGCAGGACGGTACGAGCGGTTCCGGCGGATGCGCTCGCTATCGAACCCTGCGACAGCATCTTCGGCTATCCGTTCGGCATCGCGCGCAGCTACGAGGCCGATGCCGGGACGACGCTGCCGGTGACCGTCGAGCGCTTTCGCACCCTCTGGCGCATCGGTCTTGCGGCCGAGATCGCCGGCGCATCGGCGGGCGGTCTCGAGCGGACCGTCGCCTATGTGAAGGAGCGCCAGCAGTTCGGGCGCCCGATCGGCAGCTTTCAGGTGGTCCAGCATCGGTTGGCCGAATGCGCGGTGGCGGTCCGCAGCATGCGCAGCCTGGTGCTGAAGGCGGCGGCTTCGCAAACCGCCGAGGACGCTGCGCTCGCGATCGTGTTCGCGCAGAACAGCATCGGCAAGATCTGCTACGATCTCCAGCAGTTCCATGGCGCGATCGGCCTCACGCTCGAATATCCGCTGCATTTCTGGACGCAGCGGCTGAAGGCGCTGCAGGGCGAGCTCGGCGGCGCTGCAGCAAATGCCGAGGCCGCCCGGCTACCTGCGCAATCCGAATGCGAGCTCGCGATCGCGGGCTGACCGCTAGTCGAAGCGGACGTAGAGCTGCTCGGGGCCGCGCAGCATGAAGCCGCTGACCTCGGGCGGCGGCATGCTCTCGTCGCGGCGCAGCTTCGGCAGCCGGTCGAGCAGCGCGTTCATCGCGTGCGCCATTTCGAGCCGCGCGAGATGCTGGCCGATGCAAATATGCGAACCGAACCCGAAGGCGCCGTGCGCGCGACTTCCGCGATGGATGTCGAATCGATCCGGATCGGGAAAGGCAGCGGGATCACGGTTCGCCGCCGGTAGGATGAGGGCCATGTGATCGCGCGGCTCAATCCTGACGCCGGCCAATTCGACCGGGCGCTTGGGTGTGCGCGAGATCATGCACACGGGTGAATTCCAGCGCAGCCCCTCCTCGATCGCTTTGGGCACGAGCGTGCGATCCTGCTTTACCGCCTCGAGCTGTTCGGGATGGTTGAGCAGCGCGCAGAGCACGGTCGAAAAGCCGTTGTAGCTAGTGTCGCCGCCGGCGTTCATGAGCTGGCGGAAGAAAGAGATGACGACGTCGTCGGGCAGCCGCTCGCCGTCGATCTCGGCGGTGGCGATCATCGACATGAAGTCCCCGTCGATCGGCGCGGCACGGCGCGCGGTCACCGTCTCCGTGAGATAGCTCCGCAGCTTTTCCATCGCTTCGTAGCCGTGCTCCGGATCGAAGGTGAGCAGGATCTGCCCGAAGGCAAGCCGATGAAAGGTGTCGCGGTCCTCCACCGGCAGCGCCATCAGTTCGTGGATGAAGTGGAAGGGGAAGAAGAGCGTGAACTCGCTCACGAGCTCGGCATGGCCCCGCGCCTCGAAGCCATCGATCAGGCGGTTGATCATGCGCGGAATGATGCCCTCACCCCATCGCGCGATCTGCTTGGGACCGAAGGCCTGCTGGAACAGCCGGCGAAAGCGGGCATGTTCCGGATTGTCCATCGTCGTGACCGAGCGCCCGAAATACACGCCAAGATTGGGCATGTAGATGGCGTTCGAATAGAGTTCGACGTTGGTGCAGGCCTCCTTCACCTCGCGCGCGCCGAGCAGCGCGACATGGCGCACGTCGAGCAGCGTCAGATCGGCGTCGAGCCCGAAGTGCCGCTTGATGTCGCCATCGTAGACCGGGTTCTGCTCGCGCAGTTTCGCAAGTTCGGGGTGGAAATCGCGGATGCGTCCCTCGCCGCCGCCTTCCTTGGCCGCCGTGAATGGGTTGAAGGCGGCATCTCTGAAATCCTGGATCTGCGGCATCGCGCCCATCGTGCTCGTCTCCATCTCGTTTCTGCGCGGATCGACGCTCGCGCCTTCACCCGAGCCGCCCGACGTCAATCCCATTGCGTGAGCGCGAGAAAGGATAGGGGATCGCGCTCGATCCCGTCGCGCAGCAGGATCGCGGTGCGCTGCGCGATCCGCCAGCCGTGCTCCGTTCGCGCGAGCCGGTCATGATAAGCGATCGTGTGGGCTCGGCCCTTGCGATCGATGCCGAGGCCCTTGCTCGCGACGCGTGCGAGCCCGTCGTCGCCCGGAAAGATCACGACATTGGTCGCGTGGTGCGCGATCGGGTGAATCGAGAGATCCGACCAGGCACGTCGGACGTCTTCGATTCCGTGCATCGGCGCCACACCAAAGGCCGTGGCGTCATAGACGACGTCGGGCGTGAACAGCCGATCGAGGCGATCCCAGAGCCGCTCGTCCAGGATGAACCCGTAGAGCGCCATCAACTCGTGAATGGCGAGGCGATCCTCGGTGGTGAGCGGTGCATGCGCGCCAATTCCGGTCATAGCTTCACCGTCGAGACCTGTCCCGCTTCCACTCTAGCGTGATTTCGGGAGCCCAGCGGCCGCGATCGTCACACCGCCTTGGACGCAGTGGCCACGCGCCGGCAGCGCTTATCGCGCTGCGGCGCGGATCAGGTCCGAAGCCTTCTCGGCAACCATCATCACGGCCGCGGCCGTGTTGCCCGAAACCATCGCCGGCATCACCGACGCGTCAACGATCCGCAGCCCCTCCAGCCCATGGATCCGCAGTTCCGGATCGACCACCGCCCTGGCTCCGGTGCCCATGCTGCAGGTGCCGAGCGCGTGGTAGATGGTCTGGCCGTTGCGGCGGGCGAAATCGAGCCATTCCGCGTCGCTTTCGACGCCCGGCCCAGGGTTCATCTCAAAGGCACGCCAGGGGTCCATCGCCGGCTGCTCCATGATCCGCCGCGCGATCTTCATGCCCTCGACGAGCGCGCGGCGATCCTCGGCGGCGGAGAGGAAGTTCGGCCGGATCGCGGGCGCACCGGCAGGATCCTCGGGGCGCACATGGATCGTGCCACGTGATTCGGTGCGAAGATTGGTGACGCCGACGGTCATGCCGGGCAGCTTGTCGAGCCGTCGATCGCCCGCGTTGGCGTAGCTGGCGTGCATGAAGAAATATTGGACGTCGGGGCCGCTCAGGCCGGGCTGCGTCCGCACAAACCCGTGGGCAAGCCCGGTGCCTAGCGAGAGGATGCCCTTCCCCGTTGCGAAGTAGCGCGCGACGGCAAGGCCCAGCCGCCATCCGCGCGACAGCTCGTTGAGCGTGATCGGCCTGGTCACGCGCCAGTTCATGCGCGTGCAGAAATGGTCGATATAATTGTCGCCGACGCCGGGCAGCGCGTGGCGCGTCGCGATCCCCGCTGCAGCCAGGATCGTAGGATCGCCGATGCCGGAAAGCTCGAGCAGTTGCGGGCTCTGCACCGCGCCGGCTGCGAGCAGCACCTCCGCGCGGGCCGATGCCTGGCGCGGCGGCCCGTCACCGAGCCGATACTCGACACCCGTCACGCGGTTGCCTTCGAGCAGCAGGCGGGTCGCACGCGCCTCGGTCCGTACCTCGAGATTGGGGCGCCGCATCGCGGGCCTGAGGTAGGCTTCATAGGCGCTGTGGCGGCGGCCGCCGCGCTGATTGACCTGATAATAGCCGAAGCCATCCTGCTCCGCGCCATTATAGTCAGGATTGCGCGGATAACCCGCCTGTTCCGCCGCTGCGATGAACGCCTCGGACAAAGGCGAGCGCTCGCCGACACGGACGATGTTGAGCGGCCCATCGCCGCCGCGCAGCGCGTCGCCGCCATCCTCGAAATGTTCGAGCTTGCGGAAATATGGCAGTACGTCCGTCCACGACCAGCCGCGATTGCCGAGCTGCGCCCAATGATCGTAATCGTTGGGCTGACCGCGCACGAAGATCATGCCGTTGATGAGGCTCGAGCCGCCCAGCCCCTTGCCGCGGGGCACGACGATCGAGCGCCCGTGGACGTTCTCCTCGGGCTCGGTATGGAAGCGCCAGTTGAAGCGGTCGTTGGTGAGCAGCTTGCCGAAGCCCGCCGGGATGTGGACCCACATGCTGGTGTCGCGGCCGCCGGCTTCGAGCAGCAGCACCGTGCGGCGCGGATCCTCGCTGAGGCGGCTGGCGAGGATGCAGCCAGCCGTGCCCCCGCCGACGATCACATAATCGAAGCTCTCCGAAGTCATCGCGGCGCCCCCATGAACGCCGCCATCAGCTCGATCTGGCAATCGAGCATCGGCGCGCCGGGGCAGATGCGGCAGCCGCGGGCTTCCGCCTCGCGCAGCAGCGGCGTCATCGCCGGCTTCATGATCACCTCGGCGACGATCTGGTCGGCCGTGAGGCGCGTCACGTCGAGCGGCAGCGCGTCGTCGGGCGTCATGCCGAGCGAGGTCGCGTTGACGACGAGATCGCAGCCGGAGGGATCGCTGCCCGCCACCTCGACCGGCAGCGACATACCCGCGCGCGCCAGGCGATCCGCGATCTCCACAACCCTCTCCGCGGTGCGGTTCGAGATGCGCAGCCGACGTGCCCCTGCCTCGGCGAGTGCGAAAGCAATGGCTTTCGCCGCCCCACCGGCGCCGGCGAGGTATATGTCGCGATCCTTCGGGTCGACGCCGCCGCGCCGCAGCCCTTCAACGAAGCCGATGCCGTCGAGGATCTCGCCCTCGATCCGTCCGTCGTCAGTGCGCCGGAAGGCGTTCGCCGCGCCTGCCGCACGCGCTGCCGGGCTCGCCGCGTCGCACTGGTCGAGCATCGCGACCTTGTGCGGAACCGTCGCGACGAAGCCGCCGAGATTGGGCATAGCCCGCAGCGCCGTCACCGCGGCGCCCAAGGCACCGGCAGGCACATGCATCGGCACCATAACCGCGTCCGCGCCGCGCGCGGCCATCAGCGCGTTGAACAGCTCGGGCGTGCGGACCTGTGCGATCGGATCGCCCAGGATCGCGAAGAGGCGGGTGGCGCCGCTGATCACCGCGATCAGGGGCGCGTGTAGGCGGTCTTCACCGCGGTGTAGAACTCGCGGGCATAGGCGCCCTGCTCGCGCGGGCCGTAGGAGGATCCCTTCCGGCCGCCGAACGGCGTGTGGTAGTCGACGCCGGCGGTCGCGAGGTTCACCATCACCATGCCAGCGCTGGACTTCTTCTTGAAATCGCTCGCAAATTTGAGCGACGTCGTGCAGATGCCCGAGCTTAAGCCGAAATCGGTATCGTTGGCGACGGCGAGCGCCTCGTCATAGTCCTTCACCCGGATCACGCTGGCGACCGGTCCGAATATCTCCTCGCGATTGACGCGCATCGCATTGTGCGTGTCGGTCAGCAGCGCGGGCGCCATGAAGTGCCCCTTGGTCTCGCGCTCGAGCAGTTCGCCGCCCGCGATCGCGGCGCCTTCCTTGCGCGCGATCTCGACATAGTCGCAATTCTGTCGAAGCTGGCTCTCGTCGACCACCGGCCCGATCTCGGTCGCGGGATCGAGCGGATCACCGACCTTGAGCGCCGCCATGCGCTCACGCATGGCGGTCACGAAGCGATCGTGGATGCCCTCCTGCACGATCAATCGCGACGAGGCGGTGCAGCGCTGCCCGGTCGAGAAGAAGGCGCCGTTGATCGCGGCGTCGACGGCGACGGCGAGATCGGCATCGTCGAGCACGACGAGCGGATTCTTGCCGCCCATCTCGAGCTGCACCTTTGCGCCGCGTGCGACGAGATCGCCGGCCAACCGCCGTCCGACGTCGGTCGATCCCGTGAAGCTCACGGCGCGGACATGGCGCGACGAGACGATCGCCTGGCCCACCTTGGAACCCGGGCCGGAAACAAGATTGAACACGCCGGCGGGCAAGCCGGAACGCGACAGGATCTCGGCCAGCGCCCAGGCCGAGCCGGGCACGAGATCGGCGGGCTTGAACACCACCGTATTGCCGAAGGCGAGCGCCGGCGCGATCTTCCAGGCCGGGATCGCGATCGGAAAATTCCATGGCGTGATCAGGCCGATCACCCCTTCCGGCTCGCGCGTGATCTCGACATCGACGCCGGGCCGCACCGAGGCGAGCCGATCGCCGGTGACGCGCAACGCCTCGCCGGCGAAATATTTGAAGACGCGGCCTGCCCGTATGACCTCGCCGGTCGCCTCGACGAGCGTCTTGCCCTCCTCGCGCGCGAGCAGCCGGCCAAGCTCGGCGCTGCGCGCGAGCAGTTCGGTCGCGACGCGATCGAGGCAATCGAAGCGCAGTTCCGGGCTCGCTGCCGACCAGGCGGGAAAGGCCGCCGCAGCCGCCTCGATCGCCTGCTCCGCCTGCGCCGCATCGGCGCGCGCATATTCCCCGACGGTCTCGGCAATATTGGCAGGGTTGATGTCGGCGTTGACCGCAGCGCCATCCAGCCATTCGCCGGCGATGAAATTCTGGTGCAGCATCGGGAGCCTCCTGCTAAGCTGCAGCTATCAGGTCACCTGACAAATTCAACCCTGGATTGATCGCAGAGCCGATGACCGCCACCCCGGAGACTTTGGAGCGCCCTGTCTCGCTTGCCGACAGGCTCGCCGAGCAGCTGCGCCGCGAGATCGTCGATGGTCGGCTGACGCCAGGCCAGCAACTGCCGACCGAGGTGCAGGTGGCGCGGCAATTCGCGGTCAGCCGTGCGACGGTGCGCGAGGCGATCGGCCGGCTTCGGCACGATGGGCTGGTGGTGACGCGTCAGGGTGCGGGCGCGTTCGTGGCGAGCGCGGGCGAGGCCGCGTCCTTCCGGATCGACGCGCCGAACCTTGCCGACCGCGCCGAGTTGCAGGCGGTGATCGAGTTTCTGAGCGGCGTCGATTCCACCGCCGCCGCGCTCGCCGCCGAACGCCGCTCGGCGACCGACCTGGCCGCGATCCGCGACGCGCTTCACGGTATGGAGCGGGCGATGGCGGAGCAGGGCTCGGGCGTGGAGGAGGATATCGCCTTTCATCACGCCATCGTCGCCGCAAGCGGCAACCCGCTGATCCGCGACTTCTCGCGCTTTCTGGAGGCGCGGGTGCGTTACTTCATCCGCACCGCACGCGCCAACACCGCCCGCCTCGCGCCCGAACTGGCGGGAGCCGTGCACGCCGAGCATGAGCGCATCTACGAAGCGATTGCCGCGCGCGATCCGGCGGCCGCGAAAGCCGCGGCCGAGGCGCATCTGCTGGGCGCGGCGGAGCGGCTTTCAACCTATCTCGGCTGATGCCGACGCAGGAGCTCAGCGCCCTTTGAACGCGCTCGGCCGCTTTTCGCGAAAGCTCCTGACGCCCTCCACGAAATCCTCGGTCCGCCCGGCCTTGCGTTGGAAGTCGCGCTCCCGAATGAGCTGCTCGCCGAGCGTCGATTCCAGCGCGGCCCAAGCCGACGCCTTGATGAAGCCGAGCGAGCGCGGCCCCTTGGCGAGCTCCGTCGCCAGCTTGAGCGCTTCCTCATCGACCTGGTCGTCGGCGACCACTCGATTGATCAGGCCCCATTCGAGCGCCTGCGGCGCATGGAGCTTGGTGCCCATCAACATCATCTCCATCGCGCGGACGCGGCCGATCGCCTTGGAGAGCAGGTAGGTCGATCCGCCATCCGGCGTCAGCCCGACATGGCGGAAGGCCTGGTAGAAGAAGGCGCCTTCGCCCGCGACAACCATGTCGGCGGCGCAGGCGATGCCGCAGCCGACGCCGGCAGCGGCGCCGCGCACGGCCGTCACGATCGGCAGGTTCGAGGCGCGCATCTCGAGGATCATCGGGTTGAATATCTGCTCGAGCCGCCAACCCGCGTCGCGATCGGGATCGTCGAGGTCGAAGCCGCCGTCCCCGAGGTTGGCACCCGAGCAGAAGGCGCGGCCGATCGAGCCGATCAGGATCGCGCGCGCTTCCTTCTCGGCCCGCCGCAGCGCGTCGAGCAGCTCCTTGCCGAGCTGCGTCGACATCGCATTGAGGACATCCGGATCGTTGAGGCGGATGAAGGCGACGTCGCCGACCATGTCGTAGAGCAGCTTGGTATAGTCCACGAACGGTTCCTCCCTGGAGCACCCGATCGCCTAGGGGATTCCGGCCGCCGGGCCTAGCGCGACCGAGTACCGCGGTCAGATCACCCGATTCAGCAGCGGCTCTCCCGCGAACAGCCGTCGGATGTTGTCGACGGCCGCCGCCATCACCGCGTCGATCGCGTCCTGCGTGCCCCCCGCCACGTGCGGCGCCATGATGAGATTGGGCACATCGGCATAGCGCGAGCCGCTGATCGGCTCATGATCGAAGACGTCGAGCGCGGCGCCGCCGAGGCGCCCCTCGCGCAGGGCCGCCATCATCGCCGGTTCGTCGATCACGAAGCCGCGCGAGACGTTGACGATCAAGCCGTCCGAGCCGAGCGCGGCGAGGACGTCTTCGCCGATGAGGCCGCGCGACGTATCGTCGCCGCGCGCCGCGACGATCAGCACGCTCGCCCACGCCGCGAGCGCCTTCAAATCCGCGAACCGACGCCATGCGACGTCGGGCTTGGCGCGCGGGCCCCACCACGCGATCGCGCAGCCGAACGGCGCCAGCCGCTCGGCGACGGCGAGGCCGATATAGCCAAGCCCGACGATCCCGACGCGATCGCGCGCGATCGAGCGGCCGGGCGGCCGCCGCGGCGGCCAGCGATCCTCGCGCACGTAGCGATCATTCGCGATCAGATCGCGCCGATGGGCCAGCATCAGCGCCACGGCGAAATCCGCGACGTCGCCGGCGTTGTTGTTGCCGGCGTTGGTGACGGCGATGCCCCGTGCGCGCGCTGCCTCGACATCGACGCCGGCATAGCCTGCCGCCGTGACCGCGATCAGCTCGAGATCGGGCAGCAGATCGAGCCGCGCCGCATCGAGCCGCTCGGCCCCCATGCAGAGCACCGCCCGAATACCGGACCCCCGCGCACGCAGCAGCCCATCGCGATCCTCGGCATCGTCGAGACAGACGATCTCATAATCGTCCTGTGGCGGCCGCGCCATCTCCAGCAATCCGCGCGACATCACCAGCAGGGTGGGTTTCGACATGCCAGGCTCCTCTTGCGGTTCCCCTCTTCGGGTCTCATCAGGCCCATCGCAAGCGGCAGGAAGAGGAACGGCCCCATGGAAACGCGCTTTCTCGGCAGGAGCGGTCTCGAAGTCTCGGTGCTGAGCTTCGGCGTGATGACCTTCGGCGAGGGCAATACGCGCTTCGTCACCACCGGCGACACCCACGCCGAGGCGGCGAGACGCCAGATCGACATGTGCATCGAGGCGGGCGTCAACCTGTTCGACACCGCCGACGTCTACAGCTTCGGCCAGTCCGAAGAGGAGCTCGGCAGGGCGCTGGGATCGCGCCGCAAGGATGTGCTGGTCGCCACGAAAGCGTTCGGCCGCATGGGCGAGGCGCATCACGACACCGGCCTCTCGCGCCGCCATCTGATCGCCGCCTGCGAGGACAGCCTCCGCCGGCTCGGTACCGACTGGATCGATCTCTACCAGCTCCATAGCCCGGACATGCGTGTGCCGATCGAGGAGACGATGCGCGCGCTCGACGATCTCGTGACGGCGGGCAAGATCCGCTATGTCGGCTGCTCGAACTGGAGCGGCTGGCAGCTGATGAAGTCGCTCGGCATCTCCGATGCCAACGGCTATGAGCGCTTCGTCGGCCAGCAGATCCAATATTCGCTGCTCGTGCGCGATGCCGAACAGGAGCTGCTTCCCTGCGGCGTTTCCGAGGGTGTCGGCGCGCTGATCTGGAGCCCGCTCGCGCAGGGTTTCCTCACCGGCAAGTTCCGCCAGGATCAGAGCGGCACCAAGACGCGGCTCGGCGACACGGGTGCGGTCGAGTTCTGGAACACTGAGCGCAGCAACAAGGTCGTCGACAAGGTGCTGGAGCTCGCCGGCGCACGCGGCGTTTCGGCAAGCCAGGTCGCGCTCAACTGGCTGCTCAGGCGGCCCGGTGTCACCACGGTGCTGGTCGGTGCGCGCACGGACGAGCAGCTCACCGACAACCTCGCCGCCGCGCAATGGTCGCTGAGCGACGCCGAGCTGGAAGCGCTCGATCGCGCGAGCCAGGAGCCGATGGCCTATCCCAACTCGCACCACAGGCGCTACGCGGCAGAGCGCAATCCCCAGCTCTTCCCGCGCTATTCCTCGAAGAAGTAAGCGGAGCGGAGCGGTCGCGCGTGTCTGTCGCGCGACCGCTCCCGGCCCTTATTGATAGCCCATGCGGATGCCGCCATCGAGACGGACATCCTCGGCGTTGAAATAGGGGTTGCGGCACATCTCCATCGCCAGACTCGCATATTCCTCCGGCGCGCCGAAGCGCTTCGGAAACGGGATCGAGGCGGCGAGCGAGCTCTTCACATGGTCCGGGGCACCGTTCATCAGCGGCGTATCGAAGATGCCCGGCAGGATCGTGTTGATCCGGATGCCCTCGCGGGAGAGATCACGCGCGATCGGCAACGTCATGCCGACGATGCCGCCCTTCGAGGCGGAGTAGGCGGCCTGGCCGGTTTGACCATCCTCCGCTGCAGCGCTCGCGGTGCAGACGATCGCGCCGCGCTCGCCCGAGGGCAGCGGGTCCAGCGTCAGCATGCCGGCCGCCGACTTGGCGATGCAGCGGAACGTGCCGATCAGGTTCACCTGGATGATGCGCTCGAACATATCGAGCGGGAAGTGCTTGATCTCGCCGGTCTTCCTATCGCGGCTAGCGGTCTTGACCGAGCCACCGCCGCCGGCGCAGTTGACCAGCACGCGCTCCTGGCCGTGAGCGGCCCGAGCCTTGGCGAACCCGGCCTCGACGGCTGCATCATCGGTGACGTTGACGTTGCAGTAGAGGCCGCCGAATTGCTTGGCAGCAGCCTCGCCCGCCGCCTCGTTCATATCGAAGATCGCGACCTTGGCGCCGGCCGCGGCAAAGCCCTTTGCCGTTGCGAGGCCAAGGCCCGACGCTCCGCCCGTCACCACCACGCCGATGCCATCGAAAAAATCCATTCCGTCCTCCTTGCTGCAAAGCGCGCCGGCGATCCGCTAAGGCGCTATTTCCCGTCGGCCGGCTTCGCGGCACGATGCGGCAGCGCGACCGAGTCCTCGTCACCGATAAAGGCCGCCCAGGCGCCGCCGGGCCGCCAGATCGTGTCCATCGTGCGCCGGGCTTCCGCCTCCGCGACACCACGCACGTCTCGATCGTATCGATACAGAAATGCCGAGACGCGCAGGTTCGCGATGCAGTGGACGTGCACCCGCTCCCCGGCGACGTCCGTCATCACCGCGCAGAAGCGATCGAAGTCAGCCTGCGCCGGTTGCTCGAAATCTACCGGGAGATGCGTGTAGGTCATGCCGAGCGCAGCAACGCTGGCAGCCTCATCGGGAAGTGCCTTCTCGTGGCTGTGCAGCCCGAGATTGACGACGCGGGTGACGCCGAGCGCGGCGATCTCAACGAGCTCGGCTTCACTCGGCTGGCCCGAGGTGGTGAGGCGATCGTCGATCCGCCGCCACGTCGCGATATGCTCCGGATCGGCCATCAACCGAGCACGCCCTTGGCTTTCAACGCCGCGACGCGCGCGTCATCATAGCCGAGCACGCGCGCGACCGCTTCGCTGTCGGCGCCGGATGCGGGCGCGGATCGCGGCATCGCCGCCGGCGTTGCGGAGAATCTCGGCGCAGGACCCGGTTGGACGACCCCGTCGACCTCGATGAAGGTGGCGCGCGCGACATTGTGCGGATGGCGCTGCGCTTCGCGCATCGAGAGCACCGGCGCGAAGCAGACGTCGGTGCCTTCCATCAGCGCGCACCACGCGTCGCGTGTCTTGGTGGCGAAGATCTCGGCGAGCCGCTGCTTCAGGATCGGCCACGCGGCCTCGACCTCGTGCGCATCGAAAGCCGGATCGTCGGCCAGCCCGAGCGTTTCGCGCAGCAGCGCATAGAATTGCGGCTCGATCGCACCGATGCTGATCCACCGCCCATCGGCGCAGGCATAGGTGTCGTAATAGTGCGCGCCGCCATCGAGCCAGTTGGTCCCCGCCTCGTCGTGGTAGCCGCCTTCGCCGAGCAGGCCATATTGCATCATCGCGAGCAGCGCGGCGCCATCGGTCATCGCCGCATCGACGACCTGACCCGGGCGGCCCATCCGCACCGCGAGCAGCGCCGTGACCATGCCGAAGGCGAGCAGCATGCCGCCGCCGCCGAAATCGCCCACGAGGTTGAGCGGCGGCACCGGCCGCTCGCCCTTGCGGCCGATCATGTGGAGCACGCCGACCAGCGCGATGTAGTTGATGTCGTGGCCGGCGACCTGCGCGAGCGGCCCATCTTGGCCCCAGCCCGTCATGCGACCATAGACGAGGCGGGAATTGTCGGCGAGCAGCGCGTCGGGGCCGAGGCCCAACCGCTCCATCACGCCGGGGCGAAAGCCTTCGATCAATCCATCCGCCGACCGGCACAGGTCCTTCACCAGCGCCAGCCCTTCCGGCTGCTTGAGATCGACCGTGATCGAGCGGCGCGAGCGCGCCGTCGACCGTTCGACGATCTGGCTGCCGCCGGGCCGCTCGACGCGGATCACCTCGGCGCCATGATCGGCGAGCATCATGGCGGCGAAAGGTCCAGGCCCGAGGCCGACGAACTCGACAATGCGCAGGCCGGCGAGCGCGCCGCTCATGGCACGAGCCCTGCCGACGGTCGGATGATGTTCGCATCGAGTGCGTCGCGGATCGGCGCATGCGGCACGGCCGGCCCGGCATCGTCAAGCGCGACGAAGGTCGCCTGGCAATAACCGCAAGCCTGCCCTGCCTGCACTGCGACCTGGCCGACGGTCCAGCTCGTCCGCCCCCTCCCGACCACGCCGACATGCACGACGATCGGTTGGGGATAATGCGCCTCGGCAAGATACTCGTAGTGCGCCGACACGATCAGGATGCGCATCCCGTTCAGCGCATCGTGGACGCCGATCGATCGCATGAAGCGGGCGCGCGCATCCTCGAACGCCGCAGCCATCGCGACATTGTTGATGTGCCAGTTCGGGTCGACGTCCGCGAAGCGGGTCGCGACTTCGTGAACGAAGGGGTAGCGTCCGGTATCGAGCAGTTCGGGCGCGATGCGCGGCATCAGAGCGACTGACCGTCGTCAACGGTCACCGCCGTGCCGGTGACGGCGCGCGAGGCATCCGAGCAGAGCCACAGCAGCGCGACGTCGAGATCGCTCTCCTCCATCAGGCGGCGGCGCGGGAATTTCTCGATCTGCCTGGCGCCGCCGGCCGTATCGAACCACTCGCTGTTGATCTCGGTCCTGATGTAACCGGGGCAGATCATGTTGACGTTGATGCCCTGGCGAACCCAGTCACGCGCCATCACCTTGCCCATCTGGACGACGCCGGCCTTGGTACCGCTGTAGACGGCGAGGCCGGGCGAGATCGTGTCGGCCGTGATCGACGCGGTGATGACGATCCGGCCGCTCTGCTTCTCCTTTGAGCCGGCCGCGATCAACCGCCGCGCACCCTCGCGAACGGTCAGGAAGACGCCCCGCAGATTGACGGCGACGGTCTGATCGAAATCCGCGACCGCCAGCTCGGTGGTCGGCCCTTCCGAGTTCATGCCGGCATTGGCGATGATCGTGTCGACGGTGCCGAAAGCGGCCTCGGCGGCATCGTAGGCGGCGATCGTCGACGCTTCGTCGGCAACGTCCATCGCCACCGTCGCGGCTTCGCCGCCGGCGGCTGCGATCTCCGCCCGCAACGCTTCAAGGCGATCGGCACGGCGCGCGGCGAGCATCAGCTTGGCACCGGACGCGGCAAGGATGCGGGCATAGCGCTCGCCAAGCCCCGAGGACGCGCCGGTCACCAGCGCGACGCGGCCGGTAAGATCGAATGTCGGCGCCCGCGCCATGCTCTTCCCTTCGTCGCCAGCTGGGATTGTGCCATGAGCAAGGATCAGAATAGGCGCAAGGTCAAAGCCGCGCGGCGGGAGGAATCATATGGACGATTCGGGAAACGGCGCACTCGTGCTGCGCGAGGATAGCGACGGGATCTGCACGCTCACGCTGAACCGGCCGGAGAAGAAGAACGCGATCGACCGCGCGCTTTTCAAGGAGTTTCGCCGCCATATCGCCGCGATCGAGAGCGGAGGCGACGATATCGGCTGCGTGGTGATCCGGGGCGCCGGCGACGGCTTCTGCGCGGGGCATGACCTCAAGGAAACACCGCATTCGGATCGGGTCGGATGGATCCGGCACGAGCTGCTGACGCTCGAGAAGCTGACCAGGCTTCGGCAGCCGGTGATCGCGCAGGTACATGGCTGGTGCATGACCGCGGGTCTCGAGCTTGCGCTCTCCTGCGACTTCATCATCGCCGGCGAAAGCGCCCAGTTCGCCGACACCCACGCGAAATGGGGCATGGTGCCCGGCTGGGGTATGTCGCAGCGGCTGCCGCGCCGGGTAGGACAGGCCAAGGCGCTCGAGATGATGCTCACCTGCCGCCGCTACAGCGGCCGTCAGGCAGAGGCGATGGGCCTCGCCAACGAGTGCGTAAGCGACGTCGAGCTGACCGCCAGGGCGCGCGAAATCGCGCAGGAGATCATGGCGAACAGCTGGCACGCGAACGGCGCCAACAAGAAGCTGATCTACGAGACCGACGGCTTGCCGCTCATGCAGGGTCTGACCCACGAGCTCATGCGCAACGAGGGCCTGGACAAGGATGCGGCGGAGCGCCGGGGCGCGTTTCAGCGCAAGGGCTGAGCCGCAAGGTCCGCGAAGCCGAGCCGGACAGGCGGGAGTCCCGCGCAGATGCGGAGCGAGCGGCGACCTGCCAAAGGCAGATCGCCGCCGGCCGGATTAGAGATGCTCGACTTCCTTGTACGACAGGCTCGTCGTGAAGTGGGTCTTATCGACCGGCTTGATCGTCGAGACGGGAATGTTGACCAGGCGATCATCGACGATCACCTGCGCCGCGGTCGGCTGACCGTCGCTGCCCGTGAACACCTGATCGACGAAGCCAAGGCGATGACCGTCCGACGAACGGATCGTCACGCCGGCGTGAAGCGGAAAGGCGGCGGCATCTTGCGCGAGCGCAGCGCCACCGAACAGAAGCGAGGTTGCCGACATCGCGGCGATGAGCAGCTTATTCATTTTTCGTTTCTCCCTGAGACTGGGTTCTGCTGCATTGCATCAGAAATCAGCGTAAGGGAAGATGCTATGTCGGCATATTATAACTACGCTACTGCGTAGCCGGCATTGTTTCGAAAGCCTTATTCCAGTCAGCCGGAACCGACGCGCCCCCGTCGCAGCTCGGCCTTGAGGATCTTGCC